>Ga0007804_1000207_pt1 | contig 23490 bp, 35 predicted proteins | sample CryBogCBE25Aug07_FD_60367 | JGI IMG/M metagenome (GOLD analysis project Ga0007804, IMG submission 60367) | Freshwater microbial communities from Crystal Bog, Wisconsin, USA - CBE25Aug07 | ecosystem: Environmental > Aquatic > Freshwater > Lake | place: Crystal Bog, Wisconsin, USA | collected... | reverse complement strand
CCGCGAAATGGAGTGTAAGATGGGTAACGCTCCCACTTGAGTCTGCTTGGAAGGCAGATACATCACTTTTCTGTCACTTACACGAAATGGTTGCAGAAAGTGGAGTTACACCACACATAGCATCTTGCAATGCAGAGGTTATGAGCCTCTTTAGCGTCTTCCGGCTTGTTCCTGCGATAAATTATTAGGCTGCGCTTACATCGCGCTCTTTAAGACTTACTTTTTGTGTCAGCCTACTTTGCGTCTATCCATCCGAGGAATTAACTTTGGATGAATGTTTGGTAGCAAATTGGGTGCAAGGGTAGGAGTCGCACCTACGGGGGCAAGCTTATGAGGCTTGCTTGAATCTCATTCTCCAAGCGAAATGGTCGGCATGGTCGGTAACGCTCCGACTTAATAGCCTGTTTCCAGAACAGGTGGGTTCACTTTTTCCCTACACACCGTAAAGAGCGGTCACTTACGTTCAGCGTCACACGGGGCTTCTCACCCCCAACCGCTTGAAACCAAACTTTCATTTGGCAAACCGATAAAAAACGCCAGCCCCAAAACACTGACGAGGCGATTGGTTGGGTTGTCGTCCCAACTGGCATCAAATTGGAGGTCAGTATTGGTATTGCGCCAATTATACGAGACGCTTTGCAGGCGTCGGGGTTCTCTTACTCCCTCACTGACCGAAATTAACGAGGACTCTAGGTATTACCATGCAACTTGTCTGAACTCGACGTTCTCCCAAGCGAGCGTAATTGAGACACAACAGGAATCAATTACGGAATCCTTCAGTAAAATGGCGGGCATAATGGGAGTCGCACCCACTGTTTTTCCGCAGACAACGGAACGGTTCCACTTTTTACCTTCATGCCCAAATAATTCTGGCAGCTTTAAAGCCGCTGGCTAACGGGGTTTATACTCTCCGTCAAACAAAAATAATTTAAGGGATGGGACTTGCACCCATACTCACGCGCTTTTACACGCGCTATGCTGCTTACATCACCCGAAATTGGCGGTCTATACGGGACTCGCACCCGTTACGCCGCCGTGACAGGGCAGCAAGATAAACTCATTCAACAATAGACCTAACTAAATTGGTAGCAGTAGAGGGACTTCCACCCCCACGGTATTTCTACCGCCGCGTTCTAAGCGCGGTGCGTCTTGTAATTTCGCCATACTGCCATAAAAAATTGGTTCAGGATGCTCGGCTTTTCATCGGAGCAGCATTTCATAATCTTCGCGCGAAGTCACTATGAAACCAGAGACATAACTCTCTTGCGTTTATACTTTCGCCAATCCCAAATAAATTTTGGTGCCGCTAGTAGGAATCGCACCTACACGCTACTATTACTTCGCGCCAGTCTCTCAAACTGGTGTGTCTGCTCTTTCACCATAGCGGCATAAATTGGTCGCATCGGGGAGACTTCCACTCCCAAAACTCTAGTTTTTGAGGCTAGTGGCTGTTGTAATTCGCGCTTATGTCACGATGCGGTAAATGGTAGGAGTAGTCGGTAACGCTCCGACATACGGCACTTATCATGTGCGCTTGGGTTTATAAGTCCCACGATGTTCTTTACATTATACTCCCGTAAATTGGCACACTATAAAGGACTCTAACCTATATCATTCACGTTCGATGCGTGAGGCTCTATACATTGAGCTAATAGTGCAAATCGGGCCTAGTCATTTTGAGGACAGGCACTCTTATAGGGCGACGTTTCCGCCGCCTCCACCATCCAGTTTAATAACTGGCAAATTGGTGTCCCAAGAAAGAGTCGAACTTTCATAATCCAATTATGCACACAACGCTTCGCAAGCGCGGCCATTACTGGGACGTAAATCAAATCCGATATTTTGCCACGCCTCGGAACTAGCCTTGCTGGAAACTTGTTCCCCTCGCAAGGATACGGCGCAAATTGGGGTGACACACGGGTAACGCTCCCGTCCAATCTCCTTCACAGGGAGAGATGCTAGACTTCTACATTAGTATCACCATAAAAATTGGTCGGCGCGGTAAGGCTCACACTTACTTGCATCTGATTTACAGTCAGACAGTTCGATACTTCTACTATCACGCCGAAAATGGTGCGCCGTGAGGGAGTCGCACCCCCCGAACTGTTAAGTAACAGATTTACAGTCTGTCCCGCTACTACTACGGTATAACGACGCATTAAATTTTGTGTAGCAAGACTAGATATTTCATATTCTCCGTTCTTCTAGTCATGCAGGAAGCCGACTGCAATCGCCTTACTTAAATTGAGAGACGCATTACTGCGTCAGGCGAGCGATTCTATCCTCTCGCGGGGTTAATTGGTGGAAAATATGGGCATCGAACCCATCTGTATTCGCATTGCAAGTGCGATGACCACTCCAAGCAGTCCCATTTCCCGTTTTTAATTTTTCTTAAATTCTTGTAACAAATCAAAGATTTCTTTTTTATTAAATCCGTTCTTTCCAAGATTGACAAAAACACAAACAAATTCGATATTTCCTTTTACATATCCCTTAGAAGAATCAATTCGGTCTAACGAAGCTTTCCTTGGAGACGAAAGATGTTTGTAAGTAGGAGATATTAGTGGTATTCCTGTATAGGCGCATTTTCCTTTTTGCTTCTCCCACAAATCTTCAATATCTTTTACGGATAAGTTAAAATCGTGTTTCCTTTTTATTGAATTTTGCCTTGATATTCTCCACATAAACTTAAATGGAGCATCTGACTTTGATTCTTTCGTCACGCCAGCGCACTTCAAATTACAGTAAAAATCTTTACGACCCTTACGCACTTGCCTGTCATATTCCTTCTTTTCTTTTTGAAAAAGGTTTCCGCATTTTTTACAGGTCAATTCAACAAATTGCTTTGGCGTTCCATCGTGCATATCTTATTATACAGAAATCGGTGGAGAATGTGAAATAAAAATGGTGGAGGTGAGGAGATTCGCACTCCCATAAAACGCGTTGCAAACGCGGTGCATCCTAGTCTAGCCACACCCCCGAAATTTGGGTCGTTGGGACTTTAACCCATCCAAGCGTCTGACTTACGCTTTCTAGCAGAGACTCCCCTCAACAGGGAAACTGATAAAATGGCACATCCATGAGGTAACGCTCCCCACTCTACCGTTTTGGAGGCGGTATTGTTCCCTTGAACGTGGATGTATGAAAATTAAATTCAGTCATAGTTGCTAGGGGCGAGAAGAAATCCCCGAATACTCCCATGTCGAAATGACTTTGATTGGGCATAGAGCTACTGCCCTAGAGAACTCGCTATTACTATGACCGAAATTGGAGCGGTATATCGGTTCTGCCCCGATGCACTAACATTGGCAATGTCAGAGGCTACTATTACATCAATACCGCAAAATCCCGCTCGGTAATAAAATGCTCAAATCCATTAAAGGAGAGCTAAATGTTCCCGAACGGTAAATTAAAGGGGTGAGCAAAAGCTCCAACCCCATTAAATCAACGACTAGGCTTTCCTAATTCCGTCGAACGCCATATTATCCTAGAGCTTATATCTAGGCACTGGTTCTGCATTTACGCATAACACCCTATGACCGATTAGTTGTTTTTTATCCAAAGCACCCGCGATACTCACCGCTAGGAGGCCAACTGTTTGAGTTCAAAGCCTGTTTAACACTAAAATCTAAATGAGGAGCCAATTTCCGGCTACCATCTTCGCCTTCCCAATACTAACCCACTTTTACGTCCCTGTCAACTACTTTCTTTTACTTTTTTCTTTTGCTTCCGGCTGACTGACTCCTCAAAAACAAAAAACCCGAAAATTTCTTTTCGGGCGACCTTTTAATCCTGTGATTCTTCTATTAGTCGCCCATATTACATTCTATCCCCCGCGAGTGTCCAACTATAATTAGTATGAATAGCAGGGGAGCCACCTTTCGTGACTTCGCTACGCAATCTAAATTGTTCTGACACTTGTTTCATATCTAAATGTATAATACACACGGTTTCAACAAATGTCAAATCTTTTTTCAAAGTCATTTTCGACATCGTTCCCGAATGTTTTAATATACTACGGAGTATTTCACTTTTTGTCAAGGGCTTTTTGAAAAAATCTTCAAATCAAATTCTTAAATAAAATTAAATAAAATATCACCATGCTCATTGATTGATACATAACTGCAATCTACCTCAGTAAAACAGCCTGTATTGACGTATGGGCTTTCGGGACTGGTGAAATAGTGATGAGTGTGACCACAAATAACATAGTCGTATTTATTTGCTTTAGCATGAGCTTCGGCGTGTTTTCTTATTTTGTCACAGGCTTTAATGAAACCCTTGCTTTGACGTTTAAGTGCGCGAGCAAGACCCTGTTTCTTTGGACTGACTCGTTGAATCCAATAGTAAAGTCCTGTGGCTATTTCAGTTATGATGGGAAAATTGGAGATAAATGTATCGAAAAAGTCTCCGTGGGTGATGTGGAATTTCTTATTTGCGAGTTCAAAGTCAAATTCGCGCTTAAACTCAAACCCCAAAAGTTCAGAAATTAACTCCGCAACTTCCAAGTCGTGATTGCCGCCAATGTAAATGATACGGGTATGCTTGCTGAGTTTTCGCAAAAGTGAAAGAATCTCCCAATCCTTCTTTTTGAGGCGTTTGGTGTGATTGATGTCAATAATATCACCATTGAGAATTAAGGTTTTTGTGTGAAGCCCCTTTAGAAAGTGGATTATTTTCTCTCGCTGACAAACCTCGCTTCCGATATGCCAGTCGTTTGTAATAGTGTATTCGGTCATAATGTAATTACACGACCTCATTCAAGTTGTTTGTTACTGCTTGGTGACAATCCGCGCATCTTACGACATTCATTGTGACCACCGTTACAAATCGAACCAAAACGACCACAAACAATAAAATCATTTCCCTTCCATTCTCCAGAGGAAATTAAATTAAACATTCTTTTATTTGGAAAAGCGGGAAGAAATTGGGGATACTTCTCAAAAGAAAAAAACTTGGTTTCCTTTGTAAGACCCTCATCCTTACATTTTAAGAATTGTTTGCTGAATGATACTTGTTTCATAACTGATTATCTAGTGGGTCAGCTAATTCTGGAATGTAATCAGAAAGAATCATCAGTAATTCTCTGCGATTGTCGTAATCAATGAAGTGTGTTTTCCATTCGGGGCGAGCTAATAGATTATGACGAATAAGGTTATCAACCTCTTTGGCTTGCTCATAGTTCTGATAGCGACCCTCTTGGATATAGGGTTTATTTTTGCGGTTGAGAAAAATGTTGACGCTAGGAAACTGCTTCTCGTAGGCATCAACCAATTCAAGGATTGGTTTGGAGATTTTGAGTTCGCTGTAATAGACTTCGGCATAGACCGCCGAAAGAAAAACAGGACTGTCAGTGATAATGTTTTTGATTCCCGAATTTAAGAATCGGTATTCATATTGCATCTGCTTGCCGAGCAGATATACTTGGTCAAACGATGTGACCTGACGCTTTTGACACGCCCATGATTTGACGTATTCAGTTACGAGTTCGACGGAGATATGCCTCTCCTTCATTACTGAAAATAGCCATGCGGCTGTTGTTGATTTTCCCGAACCCGGCCCGCCTAGTAAGTTAATTCTCATGTATTTATCCTAATAAAATTCTCTTCTTTTCGTATTTCTGTATCTCGAAATTAAACCTAAATGACGAACAAGAGGAAAGTGTGTTGAAAATCAGGTTTGTAAGTTCTTCCTCGTCAAAGGGGCGGAAGTATTCTTTTCTTAAAGAAAGCGTTTGCTCGTTAAATGGGCCATGTTTGAAGGTGGCCTCGTAACGATAAAAATGCTCAATCATTTCTCTGTCAGGCAAATGACGGCGGCATTTTGCCACGGAAAATTCTCCGACACAAAGTTTTTTCAGATGCAAACACTTATCGAGAGTGAGGTCAAATAGGGTAAGGGCGGCGGAAATCTTTTCGGCTGGCGGAATATCGTTATTTGGCTTCCCCGCTTTCATCTTTGAAGTTTTTGATTTTACTTTTTCCATTTTATCATCCCAAATATATTAAGGCCAATAGAGAAAATTTGAGCTACGCAGAAAGCCCATTGTTTGTTGCGCCAGCAACAGAAGAACCAAGTAACCGCCGAGACATTGTAGGCCATCCAGCACCACCAATTCTTGTAGATTGATAGGATACTGCCTAAAATCATAAAAACCAAGCCAATCCACATTAAAAGCTGGATTAACATGATTCACCTAAGTTTTTAGAACTGACGATACCCATTTATTTGAGGATATGGGTTTTTTCTTGAAAAGTCAAGAATTATTTTGAAGTCAAAATGTGTCGGACAATGCCCTTTAGGATATTGCATTTTCCGCAATTTTGAAGACATGGACATGATTTACAATACGCATCATTTAAGATGACCCAGTTTTCGTGATTTGGTAAATTAGAGTATTTGTCCATAGCCGCCCTCATGGGGCTTGGGCATTTTAAGTTCGCAGCGACTTCCTGCATTATATCGGTTTCATTACTCATTTTCGCCAATCACTTTGACGGCTCCAACATAACCGAATTTTCCAGTTTTGCAAGCCGCAGTAAAGACTTTAATTTTGTTACCTTTAACATCAAGGATGTGATAGGTGTCCTCAGAGTCCCTACCATCCTTTACACATAATTCCCAGTTTTTAACAACCCTTTCCCTATCCTCCTCCGCGATGATGTTTTTCCAACCATGTCCCAAAATATATCCCATGTCTCGATTTATGAGATTTAGGAAAGAAACATTAACCCAAACGCACTTTCCTTCGTTGTCTGACTCAAAAATTGGCATATCCCTATTATCGAAAATCCATTTTTGGCGGGTAGAAATCTTTTCTGTAAGTTCGGTATTTTTTTGAAGTTCGACGCTAATTCGGTTTAGCTGGTCTTTGAGGGAAGAGCCGTGGTTTGGCTGAAATTCCTTTGAGATAATTTCGATTTTACCCAATGACTGTTCGATGTAAATATATTTATTTTTAACTGTTTTGAAGAAATTTGAAAGGATTTTCCAAACAAAAGCCACGCTCGTAAAAACCCCAGTAAGAATTACTACCCAATAATAGATTTCGGTAGAACGCTTCTCTAAATCCATACCGGATAAAGAAGGTAAATTCGTAGAAATAATTGATGCTACTGCTATGGCATTGGTTGTCATGTCCCCAATTATTACACAAAAAAGATTATTTTATGTGAATAACTTCTTAAAAAGTAAGGGGTTATTTGAAATTACCAAGTCAGATGCAGTTTTAAGTAGGTCTAGCGTAGCTTTAGAGGCGTCATCAATAGCATATCCATTGCCCAAGTCGGGGGATAGGCGGCAGTAATTGTCACCTAAAATTTTCGATGCCTTATAGACTTCGGAAGATTCACCAGCGGAAAATACAATGGTAATTGTCTTAATACCCGCAACAGCCACGCTAGGATTTATCATCGTAGATGCTGATTCGGCCCATTTCGTATCACCAGCGCCCAAAGAAAGTAAATTAAGCTTACTCAAGGATTTAACATACTCTGATGATTCTGCTATTACCAGCATATCGGGGTCGTTGTCTCCAATGTTGCCTCCGTCCATCAAGACGTAACCTTCGTATTGATACGCGGGGAAGTATGTTTGAGCGGCAGAAGAAGCCCTACAAACTTGCCAAAGCTTAATCGGGTCATCATAACCAATGATGATATAGTCCTTGGTTTGAAACGACTTTTCGTATGACTTGAAATAGACTGGTCTATCGGACTTCCAATCATAAGCCGTGGCAATGAATTTTGTTTTGCAATCAGCTAAAGTCCTATCACCTAGACACTCTTGAAGGGCTTTTTCAATCGGAGCGGCTGAATACTTCGCACCCCATAATTGACTTATTTTGTTGAATAGGGTAGATTTGAAGATTTCAGGAGCCTTAATGGTGAAGAAGGATTGTAATTGGCTCGCTGGGATTCCGGCAGCTAAGTGGGCGGCGTTAATGGAACCAACGGAAGTCCCGCCGATAATATCGAAAATGGCCGCGCAGGGTTTCTGCGCGACCTTTTCAAGCTCCGTTAAGATTACGGATTGACCGTAACCAAGAACGCCCCCGCCTTGTAGAGCTAAGGCTTCCATTATTTGCTCTTGTGAACAGTGGCTCTGCCAGAAAGGACGAGTCCCTGATGAATACCAGTCGAAATATCCACACAAACCGCTTTCGTGGCGACAAGTGCCGCTGGCGCGTTTGTTCCTGCACTATTTACAATAAACGTATTGCCCAAACTGATTGCTTCCGTAATCGCAGAAGCGATAATTGGGTTTGTAACGCCAGCGTCATTCAAAGCCGCTTGAACTGTTGAGGCCGTAATTTGGTCTGTGCCAGTCCCGATTGTTCCCAAAGCCTGTTCCGCGCCGACGAAATAAATCGCATCTTGAGGGCGGCTCTGCAAATCAATTTCCGTTCCTGTTGAAGCCGCTAATGTGATTAGGGCGTGTTCCGCTGCAACATTGTTGCTGGTATTGCCGTTTGTGACGCAGCCAGTGAGAAGCGTCAGGGACAATCCGACTACTGCTACGAGAGATAGAATTTTCTTCATATTTGTATTATAGGAGTTAAAATAAATACTGTAAAGCAAATCTGGCTGTTTGACCACTTTTATTTGCGCCAGTCCTTATATGCTCGGTAATGTCAAATTCAAATCTGACGTTTCGAGAGAAATGCCAATAAATCTCACCACCAAGCTCCATTGCTTTTGAGCCGTCTGTCAAATAAGTCTCCGCGCCAGTCTTACCGCCGATAGCGAACCTATTCCAAAAATAATATTGCTGAAATGGAATATAGCGAAAATCTTCCATGATTGCGAAGTGGTCTATGCCATTACGATAATCATAACTGCCCATTTCAAATCCAGTCCCCAAATTTTGAGAAGTCCAGTGTTCGATTTCCAATGAATATCCGTATGTGTGTGGGCTTGATGTATTAAATAGATTCACTGAAGAAATAGTCGGCGCAAATTCAACAACCGTTTCCCTTGACCCATAACAGTTGGTTGGATTTTCGTGAAAAAGCCTTAAAGTATGAAGATACCTTAATGGCGCGACGTTCGTAATCACTTGCGATTGTGCCGAAAAGCAAATAAACAAACCCAAAAATAAAATGAATAGCTTTTTCATTATAGCTTCTTAGTAGCCTGACCTACTTGATGACCAAAATAGAAGGCGACAATCATTCCTGCGAGAGAGCGTAGAGGTTCGGTTACTTCAATTTTCTCAATAGCCATAACACATACCGTAGATATAACGATTAGCGTTAGTAGGCCACGGACGCTTACGCCCAAAATTTGTGAACCATCGGTAGTGGTTGCGGGGGCGAGCTTAATTGCTTCGCCTTGGACTAATTCTTTTGCTGGTTGTGGTTGGACTTCTTCGTTCATATTTTTATTTACACATGATTCTTTTGTGTGCGTGTATTATATTGTATGGCAAATATGTCAAAAAATATAGACCTCTTTGACGATGAGCAACCTGACTCTTGGAGAAAACAGTATTGGAAAGATAAGAGTAAAGCTAAAACAATCAAAGAAGAAAAAGCTGATGATTTCTTCTATGAAGGAGCTTCTGTTAAAACAGTCCTCAAGGAACGCGACCCCAAAAAGGAAAGCGCGGATTTCTTTAAGGCTCAACTAGATATGACCAAAGACCTCTTGCCAAAGGAAACGATGGCTCAAAAGGGGACGACTGTTGACAATGACAGGATTAGACTCGATTTATTTGACCAGCAATGGCACAGAAAGGAAGATTTCGCCGCTTCTGGTGAAAAGATGATGCCAACCCCGCTTGACGCCTATCATACCATTTATCCCTCTGGAAACCCTGTGCCAGTGAGTCCAAACATGAAACCCACCTCAAGCATCGCAGAATACCCTGTGAGCGGTTATAGAGGCGATGACGGCGTTCCTCAAGGCAAAATAGGCTCTTTGCAGCTTGAAACTAAGGGAGACGACAAAAAGTGGATTGGCGACCATTATTTGCCAAAACAATGCCAAGATGGTAAAGATAATTTCACGCCTCCAAAAAATCAGCTTTCGAGCGCAAAAGAGTGTAATATAAACATTGGGAGTCTTATCGAAGACGCTTTAAATAAAAAAACAAATAATATGAACACAGTCATTGATATGTCGGCGTCTATCGCCTCGACGAAGGAAAAGAAGGTCTTGAACAAGCCGTTTAAGACTCCAACAGGCAAGACGGCATACGCCGTTTATGTTAAGAACGACAAGGAAGAAATCGTTCGCGTAGGTTTCAATGCTTGCCAAGCGAGCGACCCGACCAACATCGGCCCAAGATGGATGCCGTTGTATTGGGGAGCAAAGGTCAATCCAGCTTTGGCTGCGGAAGCTAAGGAACAGACCCTTGACCAAATGGCCGACTTTTATACCGAAAAGGTTACTGACCCGAAGGCCGATGCCGATTGGGATGGCAAAACCTTCTATCGCCAAGACGAACTCATTAAGAGTATGCCAAAACTCGTCAATTCAAAACCTTCTTATGAAGATGAAACCGTTGTGAACAAGACTAACAACGAAGGTTCTAGCGAAAAAACAAATCCTGAACGCAAAGAAGAAACGAAGTAACAGCCTCCGTGAAAAAAGAAACCCCGACGAAATCACTCTCGTCGGGGTTTTTGCTTATTTGGCCGGAACCTGTTAATCTTTGGGAGCCTTGCAGAAGCGTGATGGGAACGCTTGCGGCATCGTAATCTTCACTTCCTTGGTAAGAGGAACTCCGATAGATAGCAAGCCATCACGATAATCATAAAAGATTTCGTAAGTCGTTACGAGATTACCAATCTCAAACGTAGTCTCACTAACCGTATCTCTGACTTCTTCCTTTGAGAACTCTGTGCCAGCTTGGAATGGCTCGGCGCACATATCCATGACTGGCTCTGCTACGTTACAAGCATAAGTATGTTCAATGCTTCTTGCCTTCTCCATCGGCGCGGAAGATGCCATAAAATTACAAACGACAGTATCGTTTGAACTTCTGCCCCTCAACGTGGATGAATTTGCGGTATAGGTAAAATCGGGAGTGCCGATTGTCGAACCATAACGAGGCTGATTCCAAAATGGACTGATGATTGGATAAGAAACGATTGGCTTCTCTTTTTCATCATAGACTTTGACGCCAATAACGCCACAGCTAGAAGTATCGCCAGCAGTTTCATCTGATTTAGCTGCGAAGCTTTTTTGCTTATCGTTGAACTTGAACGGGTGAACCGCTTCGTTGGATGTTCTGAAACCAGAGACTTCGTAGGAACAGTATCCGTTAAGGACATATCCTTGGTCTGTGGAACCAGCGGGTTTTCCATCAATGACGTTTATCCCGTCAACCGACACCATAAAGAGGCGTCTTTTCCAAGAATTATTCTTGATTTTGATGGAGTATTTTGAACCTTTGTGAGCCTGAATGTAGGTTCTGTTTTCGTGGGAGTATTTTTTGACTGGCTTCCCATTGACCAGTATTTCTATATCAGTTAGATACATATTTACCTTTCGTGCCTCAAAACAGAGGACTTTTGTTTGAACCAAGCACAAGCTTAGTTACAGTCTTATAATAAACAAACCTTGAACAAATGTCAAGATTTTAGTGAATTATCTTGCTAGGCTCGTCTCTTTCGCCGCATTTGTGGCAAATAAGGACGCCTACAAGTAAAATTTCTTGCTTACCCGTTCCAGAGCGCAACGCCGAAACTTCCTTTTGGACGGTTACGTTGTCGAAGTATTCACAGCCGCACTTGCAAAGTTTGCTTGGCGATTCTGCGATGATTTTTTGAATGTCGGGTTTTTCCATATAGTTATTTTAGCTTTTGGCTCTAATTTTATCTAATTTTAAATTTTGATGGGTAAACAGAGTTCTACGAGGAAAACGAACAATTTCAGTATTCCCTCAACAATAAAAATGATTCCCAACGTAATCCATTTAAGGGTGTGAAAATAAGGACGATATAGCCATTTGAACCACCAAGACTTCCTTATCCTAACTTCCCTATCTATGTTGGCGCAGAATTTCTTGAACCCAACTTCGTATTCGGCCTTTGGCTGATTCTTGTCTTGCTCTAAAGTTGCGCCACAAAGAACGCCATTACAGAAAGATAACTCAAAGACAAAGAAAAAAACATTCTCACTATCTACCGGAACCAAAGCTCCATTCATCAATACTTGACCAGTGAAATCTTCCTTCCTTATCTTTACGTTATCAGAGGCGTCCTTCTCGAAGTATAGTTGGTCGCCAACGAGATTAAAAGTGGAGTTGAAAGATGGCAAGCCGACAGTGTTCCAAACAAAGGAACTCCAATCAAATGAAGTTAAATAAGGTAAAACGTCTTTTGGAAACGGTAACTTATTTGGACTATCAATGGTTAAGAAGTTGTATGTTTGATTAGTATGCAATTTTGGCTCCTTTACTTCTATTTTGGTTTGAAAAAAGCGGTTGTGTATTCCTATAATTAAAACATTCTATCTGTTGTTTGGGGTCGGTCAAATCAAAACTTGCACATGGTCTGATGTGGTCGATTTCCCAAACTTTACCATAGTTATCCCAACTCATTCCTTTTGAGAATCGAAGTTCAAGAAAATCTTTATATGTATCTATGCTGCAACCCAAAAGAGCGATGCTGGACTTTGATTTTTTTGCCTTGTTTAATTTTATTGCATCACGGATTCGATTAGCGAAGCAAACTCTTATTTTGAATTGCGGGCTATTTTGAAATTTAAGTCTCCTATTTTTATTGTATTTGGCTTTAATTTCTGGATTTTTCCAATATGCTTTTTGCAAATCTTTGCTACAATCTTTACAGCGCGAGGAAACTCCTGAATTTACTAGATTTCTCTTATGAAATTGATTTAACGGTTTGTTTTTTAGGCATTTTCCACAAGTCTTTGTTCCGTCAGCATTAACAAAACATCTTTTTAAGCCAAGATAAGCAGCTTTTCTAATAATTTGAGAGGGAGAAAACCCAAGGTAGATACTACAAAATAAAGACCCCTTTGATGAATAATTTTCCATTAAAAAATCAATATCAGAATCTGTGAACATTTTCTTCATTTTTGTTAAAAATCAAAACTACAATACTTATTACACGGTAGTTGATTATTTTGCAAAAGTATTTTCTTCAATCTTTTTTTTGCATAAAAGAGGCGTGTTCTGGCAGAGTTAATTGGGATATGTAAAAGTTCCGCGATTTCTTTTGAGGAATTGGAGTTCTCCATAGCGAACTCAATAATTTTTCTGTTCTTTTCGTTTAGCTTGCTTAAAGCATTATTTACGAGATACAGACATTCATCCAGTTCGCTTTTTCTCTTAACGGGCGATTCTTCGCAGAAAAACTCTTTGTCCGTCTCCGTAGCATCCTTGGAAAAATATGTTTCGTGCTTCTTGTTTTTTCGGAAGATTGCCGTGGCTTCCGTCTTGCAAATTGAAATAAACCAAGTATCAAAAGAACACTTTTCTTGGAAAGAATTAAGTTTCTTCATCGCCTTTAAGGAAGCCTCTTGCAAAATATCGTCTATGTCAGAATTTGAATAAGTGAATTGGTATCTCGATAAGAGATACTTCCTCGCCTTTTCCAACGCGCCTCCGATTTTTTCCTCAAAGTCTTTGTTTGACATCTCTAATAGAGTATGCTATAATGCCGAATTTGTCAAGTTTATTCTTCTAAATACCTGAGTTCTCGCCAATTATCGTCTCCTTTATCAATAAGGATTAGGATTTTACTGATATTATCGCAGGATTCTATTCCAAACATACTTGAGGCATCGTCAAGGGCTTCTCGCCAGATGTGGTAGCCCATATACCACAAATCAAGAACCTGTTCCTTGATTTCGATATTGATATGTGTCTTTATCTGCTCGCACTTTATCGTGGCAGAAATCGGCGTTCTGAGTTCCTTGGAAATGAAACGCAATTCATTGATTAGACCAATCGTAATCATATTCTCTCAATAAGTTCTCTTAAAGCCCTAAGATGAAAAAGCACCGCGCTTTCTCCCTTCCTATAAACCTTTTTCTCGGCAAGCAGTTGTAGGTGTTCTTGGTCTTTAATCTGTTCTAGCTCAATTAGTTGTTCCAGAAGTTCCAATGCTGCGCTTTTCTCTTTGCTTTCCATAATTTATTTAATTATAAACTCAAGTGCGCTATGCTTCTTTTTCAGTTCCTCTCTATAAAGAAGCGCGGCTTCCTTGCCTACTTTGGTGCGCGGAAACGCCCCGAAGGTGTATTTATTCTTTTTGTTCAACACAAGATAAAATTGCTTCCTTTTCATTTTTTATTTCTTTTTCGTATTTCAACATGAAAATATCCATGTTCTTATTTTCTTCGCCTACCTTGTGAATCAAGGCTCTGACCTGTTTTTCTAAAAGCTCTATGTCGTTGAAGTAGTCATTATTATACGCCTCTTCAAGCTCGCTTGTCTTTATTTGGATTTGTTTTTCGAGAAAGCCAACCGACCTTACTATTAGTAAAGCTTCGTTTAGCATCCTAGTTTTCAAATCTTCTTCGGATTTTAACATTTACTAATGGTTAGATGCAAGGAAGATGGAAATAATTCAATCTTTACCGAAAAAGGACATCATTTCCGCTTTAGAAAAGTGATTTTTAGCCAAATTAACGGCCAAACAAACAAATTCCACGTTTCCTTTAATATACCCCTTGGAAGAATCTATTCTGTCTAAAGACGCTTGATTTGGAGAAGATTTGTAATTATGACTCTTGGTATTTGGGGGCAAATACATGGGCTTTTTTGTATATGGACACTCGCCTTTTTGGGATTCCCATATAGTTTTTAAATAATCAAGAGTTAGGTCTGTCTCGCCATACGAAGCAATTCTTTGTTTGGATTTTGCTTTTGAAATAAAATATTTGAAAGGACTAAAAGAATCAAGGCGGTTTGAGGCATTAAGATATTCTACATTACCTTTCCTTGGACTTACTTGTAATCCGTAAGAGCAACAACAACTATGATTACAAAACATTTTCCCACTTCCTTTTTTACTTCTATTAACTTCTTTTTGTAACTTTTCTACTGGACTACAACAGAAGGAGCAGCTTACAATAATCGTTTTCATACCCTATTATAGTTGTTTGTGGTGGAAACGATAAGAAATTGGTGGAGATGTCGGCATCGAGCCGAGTGTTTGCGGTAACAGACCAAGTTTCTACGCGTGTAGTTGGACTTCATAAAACACAGAATAGGAACCAACAGTCCATCTTCCGTGAGTTTTTGACGCTTAATTACGCATAAGTATCCCTGCGTTTTTTCTCACTATTTCGTCTGCTCTCTTTAGTGAGAATCCAGAGGCAAACGGGTCAGTGCGGTTAGGCCCTGACAGCAGCCGCTTCAAATGCCATTACTGGCTTAAAAGCAAGCGATTTCAATGCGTTAGCAGTTGAGTTTTGACAGGTGTTTTAAAGTGGCCCACTATCATCCACTACGCGCAACGCAACCTATTATTCACAAGTCGAATCATTGCATCCCCATAAAAGTATATTACACGGGCTTTCGCTCTTTGTCAAGCTCTTCTTTTAAGACTTTGGTAATAATGTCCCAAGCCCATACTTGCTTTCGCCTACGAATAACCTCTTGAATTTCAACATCAAGCACAAAATCAAATTCAAGTTGTCTATACATATTAAATCTTGGTTAGTTCGCAAGCACCGCCAGCGCAAGCGGCTTCCGCCGTGTGCATTGTAGCGTCGTCGTTTTCTTCTAGCTTCTTGTAGTCAACTCTATTCCAGTCCTTGAGGAGCGCGTCGAATTTAGCTTCGTCCTCTGGAGTTAGAACTGCTTCCATTGGGGCTTGCTTATAGATTTTGTCACCAGAGCTAGGCAATAGAGAAACTGCCGTAAAGTCTGCCTGATTATCAAACAGGAACTTCGTCACTTCTTCCCATTCCTCGTCCTTAACCATGACTGTGCAGCTTACACTGTGGTTCAATGGCTTCTTATTGGCTTCGGTTGTTCCGGTGCTTACCCAATTTTCTTGGGTTAATTTAATTAATTTTAAGTGTTCGATGGCGGAAATGTCGCTCTTAATCATAGCCTTTTCGGGGACTTGAATTGGGAACGTAATAACGTCATCCGTCTTATTTGCGCTCCATACGCTAGGTTCGCAAGCGTGTGGATTGTAAATCTTAAAGAACTTGTAAACATTGTCGTCGTGGTTCACTTGAATACGGCGAAAATACTTGCGAGCGTGATGCGGGTGAATACCCGATGCTGCGGAAAGAACAATGGAGTTCGTGCCTTCTGGCTTGATGCAAGTTGCGCGAGCAGCTTGATTGATTCCAATTTTCTTCGCCCATTCTTTATTTGTCTCAACGGCGACCTTCGACGCTTCCCTCTGATTCTTTGGATTGAAAAGAACGTCGGGGTTGTCCATCATGCCAGTAATAGACACACCCAAAAGAGCCTCTTCCTTCGAGAGTTCTTCGGAAGTATGCCCAAGATACGGAAAGGAAGTATATGCTGCTTGGAGAGTTCCAATTAGCGAAGCAGCCCAAGAAGCATCCTTAAATTCCTGCAACGAAGTGACCAAAGACCCATTGATAGAAGTCAAGTTACAGAATTGAAATCCGCAACGACCATCAGCAGTAATGGGAATGAAAGAGATTTCAAAACATGGATTCAAAAGTTGCTTTTCATCAACAACGTAGAGAAATCCCGGCTCCCCGAATTGTTTTGTCTTTTCAATGAGATTAACAAACTCCTTGAAGGAGGTCTTGCCGCGAATGATGATTGCGGAATTATTGCTTCTCGCTCTCTGCGGATTTTCCTTGAACCAGTCGCCAGTCTTGGCGTTCATCATATCTTCGTCAGTCGCTTCAAAGATAACGCTGCAAGCACTACGGCGAATACCACCACTCAAAACGGCATCGGCGCAGTGCATTAAAATATCATAAGCGTTAATTGTCTTTAGGCGCGTTTGTCCATTATCTTCGATAATAGCATCGAGAATCGCCTTGACTTTTTTGTGTGCGTTCTTTAAGCCCTTGTAACCGGGCGCTTTACCGCCACCAGTCTTGAGTTTCGCCCCCTTTGCGCGAATTCGGCTATAATCAAAAACAATTTTTCTTCCTGAATACGCAGTATTTTGAAAATAGCAATTCATCAAAGCTTCGATTGAATCGCCCCATCCTTCAATAGTATCTTGAACGACATAGGTGATGACTGTTCCGGTCTTATCTTCTGCCGTAACGAGACGAGGAAGGCGGTTAAGAAAATGATTTGTGATTCCGAAGCCAACACCAGTTCCGCAAAGGAGGGTATAGAAAGATTCAGCGAATGAGCGGATTGAGTCTATGTGGCGAACACCACAGTTAAAAAGTCTGCCGTTATGCGCTTCAACGGCCTTACCACCGAATTGCATTGAACGCATTGAAGGAGTGACCTTTCTGATACGAACAAAATCAAAAGCCTTGATAATATCATCTTTGTCCTTTTGAGAGAGAAACGCAAACTTCTTCAAGTGCATCTTCTCAATACGAGAAACTGTTTCATCCCAAGTTTCCCTTCTTTGCTTCTTCTCTTCGTATTTGGCGTATTTGGTTGTGAACGTGAAGTTCGCCATCTCCTCAAGACCGTTGATAATTTTTTTGTCCATATAAAAGCTTTTCCAACTTTACCAGTGATTTCAAATTAATGCAAGTAAAATTTCGCAAGATTAAATACAGTAATTTATTCGGGGTAGGATAAAAAGTCTCCAAAAACAACTTTTTTTGTTTTCAGGATATTTGTGAGTGTAGGTAGGAGGTCTGTATTTTTATTTTGCGACCAGAATTTTCTAAAGTAGTCGCCAGCGATGAAAACCCTCTTGTCTCTATCGCAGTTGCAGCCGCCCAAAGTGATATTTTTTGCTTCGATTAAAGTGTCGAGAGGTTTCGTTTGTTTTTCGGAAAATGAAGTCTTATTGTTCTCATACCAATGCACGAACTCAAAAATATTGGCGAAATGAACGATTTCAATTTTTGGTTCAGATACATCAACTGCCATTGTTATTTGGGGTTGCGGGTTTAATTTTTCCTCAAGCTTCTTTCTTAACGCGTCTGGTTGCACGATTGGAGAAGAATCGGTGAGTTGCTCTGGTTCTTTTTCTTCGGTTTGGGCGAAGGGCTGTCGAAAGGCTATTGGCTGAACCTTTTCGCGGGAAAGTCTTTCTAAAACGAGATTACTCATACAGTTTTCTCAAAATGAACTTAAACAACGCCATTCCAACTATACAACCCAAAGTGGTTGCACCAAACATCCACCAGCCGCCGAAAACCTTCGGAAAAATGGCAAATGTAATTATATTTACCCAAACGCACAGACATTCCTGACACGTTACGAGGTAGATAAAAAAGTTCTGATACTTGGAAAGAAGGAAATCCTTGTATTTAATGTTGCCGAAAATGCCGATTTGTTTATCGTAGTCCTCGTATCTTAAAAAGCTCATTCTCAACAGTTTACCCCATTTGGGAACGGCATCTGTTTCGAGAAGAACGTAGAGAACCAAAACGACCCACAAAATAAATAAAATATTATTCATGTCAAAAATATTATAGAGAAATCCCTTGACAAAATCTGAAATAACTGTTTAAGTTGGAAAAATCAAAAAAGGATTAGACCCTTTTCAGCCATACGCCAAACGTGAGGTTTTCCTGCGGCAATCGAAGCAAAGTAGATTGGTAAAGTGACCCTAATACCAGCCCAAAGGCCAGTGTCCCCATTATCAGATGGGAAATAAAAAGAGTCCATGATTAAGTCATGGAGTTGACCCGACGTTTCATAACCGAGGTATTGGTAGCGTAAATGAGTTCAGAATCTCTCTCATCGCCTGTAACAAGGAAGCTATCTGGAGCGCAATTCTCCTCTGAACTTCTGTCCGTTGGCTAGGACGATAAAATAACAATGCCCTTCAAAGAAGCTGTTACAGAATACCCCTAAAGTAAGCAGAAAAATGTTTATTTTGGGGGTATTTCTTCTCTTTTTGCTTTAAGAATCTATCACAGGTGGTTTTCCGTAGGGTAATTAAAACGGTAATTATTTTGAATTATATTAACCCTCGACGCATCTAATCTTCATGCAAAGGCGAACATCTAAACCATTATCTGAGCGCAGCGATTCTTATTTGATTAGGCAAGTGAAGCAGAAAGCTTCAAGCGAAGCCTTCGTTGAAATTTGTGACCGTTACGAAGATTTGTTTTACAAGGTTTGTCAAAAGTATGCCGCATCCCTTTCTTCTTGCGGTATTTATGTTCAGGATATTTTCAATGAGAAAAATATCATCATTTTGCATTGTGTCAGGACTTTTAAACCCAGTAAGAAAACGAAACTTTCTTCTTGGATTGGTAACTATGCTAGGTATCTTTGCTTGAACTCCATGAACTCAAAAAAGCTTTTGATTCCCTCGCCCGATGATGAAGTCAGACAAAGAATTGAAGAACAGCAAATCTGCCAAAAGTATTTTGAAAGCGGCCCAAGTCTTGAGGAAAGCCGCGATTACATTTTTAGCATCCTGAATCAATTAAAGGATAAGAGGATTAAGACCATCTTCGAGTATCGCTATTTTCATGCAAAGAAGATGATTTGGGGAAATATCGCCAAGAAGATGCACACTTCCCCGCAAACCGTCATGTCTCTACATCGAAAAGGAATCTCTTTAATTAAAAATAAAATTACCAGTGTTGAAAATATCTGTGATATGGTATGAAAAAGCTCAATATTATCCAAATAGGCTGCGACGATTGTAAAGATGAGGTATTTGACTTCATAAAAAACAATGATGAAAAAATAGGAACCTTTGTTGTTATTGACGCCTCTCAAGAGGCTATTACGATAGCTAAGGAGAAATACTCTTTCTTGGGTAATAAGATAAAAGCGGTTAATGTCGCCGTTGGGACGACTAATGGTATTGCCGAATTTTTTCTCCCAGTAGGCGAACTTCATTCAGCCCACGCCTCATTGAGTAAGGCTCATGTAGAAAATCACGAACACCCACAGACTTATTCCGTATTCGTCCCATGTTTAACGATAAACGACTTACTAACTTCGATTAACCTTGATGTTATTGATTATTTTTTCATAGACTGTGAGGGTTATGACGTTGACATCCTACTTCAAGCCGACCTACCTAAGTTCAACATAAAGAGGATAAAATACGAGTTCTATCATTCTGACGGCACATATACAACGGGTGCGAAGAACAACCTTTTGATGAAGAAATTAAACGAACTCAACTATCAATTCGTTGGAAAAGACCAGTATAATAACTTTTTTTCTTTGAAAGAAAGTCCTTGACAAAAACAGAAAAACCACTTACTATAATAGGTAGCTTCCATTGTGGAAGCAATTTAACTAGACAAACTAAAAACACATACTAATATGAGCGAAAACGCAACCAAGTCCGACCAAATCGAAATCGGCGCATTGTGGAAAAAAGAAGGCAAGAATCAGAAGTTCTTGGCCGGAAACATCAACATCAAAAACTTGACTGATGACCAAGTTAAGCAACTCATTGCGACGAAGGAACTCCCCGTAGTTATCTTCTCCAACAAGTTCAAGCAGAAGGACACTCATCCTGACTTGAGAGTTTACCTCTCCAAGCCAAAGACATCGGCTCCCGCTCCTGCGGCAGCAAAGACGGTTGCGGCTCCCGCTGCTGCCGAAAACGACAACGAAATTATCTAAGTCGTCCCAATGGGAGGGTGTGAAATACCACCCTCCCAACTAACAAATGAATTTAGCACTTAATCTTCCTCTTAATAAGGTATCTTTTGGTCAAGTCTCTACGCTCTTGTTGAGAACTATCTATGACCAAGAGGCTAATGGTGCAAAAACGCATAACCTTTTTCTTTTCCCAATCGGACAAATCGACCTTTCGAGCCAGTCTCAGGACGAAAAGTTCATGGAATGGATTAAATCGAAGATTATCAACGGAATCGAGAACTATTCAAGAGATATTCCGTGCTTTAAGCTGTGGCATCTCAATGGTTCTCTGGAATCTGTTTCCAGCAAACCCTCTCTGCTTACTTTCTATGAGCTTGATGAACCAACTAAGGTTGAGTTAAACATCGCTCGAAACACCAATCTGATTTTTTCTTCCAAGTATTCTTGCGAAGTTTTTGAAAAGGCTGGTATTAAATCGTCCTACCTGCCGTTAGGCTTCGATTCATATAACTTTAAGGTTCTGAATAAGAAGGCTCACGACGACGACAGAATCGTGTTTAATCTCTGCGGCAAACTCGAAAAGAGAAAGCATCACGAAAAAATTATCAAAGCTTGGATTAAAAAATTCGGCTCTAATAATCAATACGCGCTACAATGCGCCGTCTTTAACCCCTTCTTTGGAAGAAATCAAGAAGAAATCAATGCCAACAATCAACAGGCGATTGGAAAGATTCTTGGAGGCGTAAAGCCGTTTAACGTAAGTTTCTTCCCTATGATGACTGAAAATGTCGTCTATAATGAGTTCTTGAATAGTTCTGATATTATTCTCGGACTAAGCGGTTCAGAAGGATTTGGATTGCCAGAATTTCAAAGTATTGCCCTTGGAAAACACGCTGTCCTTTTGAAAGCTCATGCGTATAAAGACTGGGCTACGGACGAAATGGTTACTTGGGTTAATCAAACGGGCAAAATTCCCGCTTACGATAACGTATTTTTTCAGAAGGGCCAGCCTTTCAATCAGGGTAATATTTTTGATTTTAACGAGGATGAATTTATCGCTTCTTGCGAAATTGCTATCCAAAAGGTAAAAGCCAGTCGCGTTAATAACGCTGGATTAACTTTGCAAAATACATTCTCGAAAGAGAAGTTCGTTGAAGGAGTGATTAATGTCTTGCAATAAACATGACTCCAGAAATCACAACGAGAAGCTTTAGTAATGACCAACTGACCTTTGATAAGGTCTTTTTTGACAACCTTTACAATCTTAAAAGCGGCAAAGAAAAAGATAGTAAAGAACTCAAGAAGGTATTCGTTGATATTGGCGCACACGCGGGTTTTTTTGCTTTTTCAGCATTGGTATTGGGCGCGAAGAAGGTTTATTGTTTTGAGCCATATATTGACAACTTCAATGTCCTTTTGAAGAATTGCTATACCCACAGCTTTGTAGGCAGAGTAACTCCGTATCAACTAGGAGTCTATACTCAACCAATGATAGGAAAATTCTCCGCTCCTGAATTGATTGATGGTTTATATTTTGACTTAGCTGGAATCGGTCTTTCTATCTCCGATGGAAGCTATTATCCATGCCAGTGCGTAACTCTCGACACTATTCTTCGAGAATATTGTTTTGATGAACAAGTAGATGTTCTTAAAATTAACATCGGCTACGCAGAGAAGGAAATCCTACTCGGCTCAGAAATTTTACCGAAGAACGTAAACTCCGTATGCGGAGAAGTATCATGCTCGGATTCAGAATTTGCTGAGTTCAAAAAGAGCATGGGTATCAAGGGATTCATTAACTGCTACTCTACGCCACTGAACGACAAGGGGAGAATACAGTTTTGGATGTCTAAGACAAATCTATCGGATAATTTTATTAAATAAAATATGAAATCAACACGCGAAGAAGTATATGCGGCCATTGATGGCGAAAGAGCTTATCAAGATTCTAGGTGGAATCCAGCGACTACTCCATCTGGCGGTGTCCATACGAATACGGAATGGCTTGTCTATATCCGCGATTACGTTGAAGAGGCTATGCACGTTACGAGCCGATTCTCGGATTATGAATCTGGCGACAGGGTTGCTGCTATTATGAGAAAAATCGCAGCCATGTCTGTTGCTGCGATGGAACAAAATGGTGCGTCCCCAAGAGTAGTCAGACTTGAGGCAAAAGTATCCGCCGAACCCGTTGTTGGCGAAAAAATGTATTTTAAAAACGAACTAGGAACATAATTATGAAAATTAATATATCAGCAGAAAAAACCGGAGAAGAAGTAGTCAATGATATGGCCGCTTCGTTGGTAGCATCAAACGTCCCCGTAAAAGAGGGCGGAATCAAAGCGCAAGTCGTCAATAAGGAAGGCAAATGGGTTGATTTTGACTACTCAAAAATCCGCTTTACCTATTCTACTTAATTATGCCAATCTACTTGTTCCAACATCCAAAGACCAATAAAGTCAAGGAAATCGTTCAGAGAATGAACGAGGAACACGTTTTTATTGACGAAACGGGCTTGAAGTGGGACAGAATTTTCACTAAGCCCCAAACGTCTATGGACACGCAAATCAGCCTTAACTCCTCCGAAGATTTTGTAAAAAAGACTCGCGGAAAGAACTATTCTATCGGTCAGATGTGGGACTTGAGCGCAGAGCTTTCGGAGAAAAGAGGCGGTAATTCTGGCGAGGACGAAGTTAGGTCTAAGGCGGAAGATGCGTATAAGAAAAAGACGGGAAAAAGACACCCACACGCAAAGAGTAAAAAGAAATTCGAGTTCTAATGAGTGACATCTTTACAAAAGAAAATCTAGTAACCAGTTCTATTGAAAAAGTATTCAAGAACAACTGC
>Ga0007804_1000204_pt1 | contig 23653 bp, 25 predicted proteins | sample CryBogCBE25Aug07_FD_60367 | JGI IMG/M metagenome (GOLD analysis project Ga0007804, IMG submission 60367) | Freshwater microbial communities from Crystal Bog, Wisconsin, USA - CBE25Aug07 | ecosystem: Environmental > Aquatic > Freshwater > Lake | place: Crystal Bog, Wisconsin, USA | collected... | reverse complement strand
GTAGATCAGAACCAGGATGACCAGAAAGACGGCGAGTTCAACGAAGAACGTGCCATTGGGAATCAGGAAGATGCTTTCGCCCAGCATGTGAGTCTCTCTCTAACGAACGGAAAATTAAACGGTGATCGGAGGTGGTGCGGGGACTGACGTCCCCGCACCCTCCGGTGAACTACGCCGTCTTCTGGAAGACGACGACGAACAGGACCGCAAAGACGAGGTTGATGAAGTACATCGCCTCGACCAGACCCACGGTCAGGAAGAACGTGGTGCGAGCCTTCGACTCGATCTCGGGCTGACGAGCAATCGCGGCGATGGTCTGGGAACCGGCCATGCCGTCACCCAAAGCGGCACCGAGAGCACCCAGGCCGAGGGCGAGACCGCCACCAACCAGCGCACCGGCTACGCGGACCGCACTCGCCATGTCAGTTGAACTTGATGCCATGTTTCTCTCTCCTTGTTGAGGTTTTGTGAGACTTAGTGTTCGTCGCCGTGGCTCATGCCCATACCCATGTAGAGCATGGTCAACAGCGTGAAGATGAAGGCCTGGATTCCACCGATGAACATGTCAAAGGGCTTCCAGATGATTTCGCCGACGGGCAAAACGTAGATGGGCAGCAAGGCGGTCATCACCATGACCATCAAGACGCCAGAGAACATGTTGCCGAAGAGACGGAAGGTCATGGTGACCGGCTTGATGATCTCTTCGATGAGGTTGATGGGCGCCATGAGTTTGAACGGCTGGAAGAAGTGGCCCAAGTAGCCACCCACACCGCGCGAGCGAATCGACTCGAAAGTCACCCACACGATGACGGTCATCGCCATCGCGAGCGGCAGGTTCACGTCGCTCGAGGGCGGCGGGAGAAGCTCGTACTTCGCGCCGTGCCAGCGAATCATGATGCTCGGCAGGGCGCCGATCCAGTTAGAGGTCAACACCATCGCGAAAATGGCGACGCCGAGACCCATGAAGCGCTTGTACTTCGCGCCCAGTGAACCTTCGGCCAGGCCCTGAATGAATTCCAAGAAGGCTTCGAACGCGGTGAGGAACTTGCCGGGCACTCCCCCGCTGGCGGCGTTCTTCTTCGCGGCGCGCGAGGCGGCGAGAACGACAATCGCGACCACGAGGGCGGCGAGCAACGACGAGAGAACGTCATCAAGATTGACCTTGAGGCCAAATAGCGAGACCACAGGGTGGTGTCCCACATTGATGTCGATAGCCAGCATGATGTCCTTCAGTTTCCAGTTCTGTTCCCGGCAACGACACCGTACGCGCTCAGAAGGAACACGAGCTGACTTATCGCCAGCCCGGCGACCACGCCGAGACAGAACTTCGGGGCAATGATAAGAGAAATAATGACGGCGCCAGACATTAGTAGCAATCTCACGGCGGAAGACCGGCCGATTTGGTTGCGAGCGGCCTTCTTGGCCTTGGCATCGTCGGGGTCGGCGATCACGATGCGAGCCACCTGACGGTCCATCAGGCGCAGGTTGAAGACCGTGATGGCTACGCCAATAGGCAGTCCGAGGGCGGCCCAGGGCATGTTCAAGTAGAGCGCCGCGACTACGCCGAGAACGCTGAGAATTCCGACGGTGAGCGACATGCGCCGCATCAGCGGGCGAAGGGCGTCAGTAATGGAAGTGGAGTCGGTCACGAGAGTTTTATGACCAGCGCTTCAGGAGGGAAATCAGCGCTGATACCGCTCCCACAATACCCAAACCCAGACCCACCAACAGCCCTATCGGGGAACTGTGAAAAACGTCATCCGCCCCCCAGCCAACGACCACACCGGTGGCGACAGTTCCCGCCATCGTCGTACCCAGAGTGAGGAACTGGGTGACTATCGAAATCTCGGGCTTGTCGCTCATGTGTGTGGAGTGGCGTGATAGTGGTCGTCCAGGCCCGATCGGTCGGTCTTCTTTCCGGTAAGACCGGGGTGAAACCAGGTGTAGAGGGCCGCCGCGAGGCCCGCTACTCCGACGGGGATGAACACGTTCACTCGGGGCAAGAAGAGCGGGAAGAGGACGAAGCTGCACAGCAGCACCGTCCACAGCCACAAAATCACCACGGTGCGGCGATGTCCGTGGCCGAGGCGCATGAGACGGTGGTGGATGTGCTTCTTATCGGGGGTGGAAAATCCGGCTCCCGATGCGGTGCGGCGGATGAAGGCCAAGGCCGCGTCCATCAGGGGCACTCCCAAAATGAAGACTGGAATGAACAAAGGTGCGAAAAAGAAGAAGGTCACGCCGCTGGTCGGCGGGGTGCGGCCACCAATCACCATGGTGGAGGCGCTCATGAGTAGACCGAGCATCAACGCGCCCGCGTCGCCCATGAATAATCGAGCGGGGTGGAAGTTGTCGGGCAAGAATCCGAGACAGATACCGCAGGTGGCCGCGGCGATGAGCGGCCCCGGATTCGTGGCCGGCAAGAGACCCAAGGCCTCGAGGCGAAGTCCGTAGATAAAGAGAGTCCCTGAGGCGATCGCCACGATGCCACCCGCCAGGCCGTCGAGACCGTCGATGAGATTGATGGCATTACTCAAAGCGAACACCCACGCCGCCGTCACAATGGGCAGCAAGGAACTGCCGATGATGATGAAGCCGCCAAAAGGCACCTTGAAGTCCACCATGGTGGCACCGGAGAAATACAGCACGCTGGCGGCGAGCACTTGGCCCGCCGTCTTTGCGGGCGCCGACATTTGGCGGTAATCGTCAATGACGCCCACCAGAAAGATGATGCCGGCGGCCACTAAGACACCCAGCACTTCGTGATCGACGGTAATCACCGGTCGTAACGCCGGAAAAATCGGTGCGATCGCCACGGTGGCACAGAGGCCGATGAACATGGCCGCGCCACCGCCATAGGGCGTCACGATTGCGTGCACCTTTCGCCCACCGGGCGCGTCGGTGTAGTCGACGCGTCGTGCGACGCGAGCCGCCGGGCGCGTCATGATGCCGGTGACCAACGCGGCGATGACAATCACCGCGATGTAGGCAGCAACGTTGGGCACGAACTAAATCTCCGTGAAGTTTCGATACGGGTTGAACTGCCCGCAGAACTCACGCACTTCATCTCGAACGTCCGAAATGATGGTCTCGTCGTGTCGGCCTCGCAGGGCGCGCACCATGAGATCGGCGATTCGGACGAACTCGTTTTCACCCATGCCGGCCGTAGTCTCCGCCGCGGTGCCGACGCGAAGACCGGAGGTCACAAAGACGCTGCGCGGGTCGTCGGGAATGGCGTTTCGATTCGCCGTGATACCCGCACGATCGAGTACTTCCTGCGCTTCTTTTCCGGTGAGCTCGTCGTCAAAGCTGCGCAAGTCAAGCAGGGCCATGTGGTTTTCGGTGCCGCCCGACACGAGGCGAAAGCCACGCTCCGTCAGTGCGTCACTGAAGGCGTAGGAGTTGGTCACGACCTGTTGCGAGTACTCCGCGAACGAGGGCTGGGCGGCTTCGCGGAACGCCACCGCCTTGGCGGCAATCGCGTGCTCGAGCGGACCACCCTGCTGACCGGGGAAGACCGCCGAATCGATCTTCTTGGCGTGCTCCTCGCGGCACAAAATCGCCGCACCACGCGGGCCGCGCAGGGTCTTGTGCGTCGTAAACGTCACGACGTCGGCGTACGGCACGGGATTGGGGTGCACTCCACCGGCGATCAAACCGGCCACGTGGGCCGAGTCAAACATCAACAAGGCGCCCACCTCATCGGCAATCTCGCGGAAAGGTGCCGCGTCGATCTTGCGGGAGTAGGCGGAGGCGCCCGCCACAATCATCTTGGGTCGATGTTGCAGCGCCATCTCACGCACGTGGTCGAGATCGATGATTTCACCGGGATTTTCCGGATCATCATTTCGCGGGGTTAATCCGTACGACACGAAATTCCAGAAGGTGCTGGTCAACGACGCGGGCGAACCGTGGGTGAGGTGGCCACCTTGGTCAAGGCGCATTGCGAGCACCGTGTCACCGGGATTAAGTAACGCGGTGTAGACCGCCACGTTGGCGTTGGCACCGGCGTGAGGCTGAACATTCGCGTGGTCGGCGCCAAACAAAGCCGTCAAGCGTCGGCGGGCGATGTCTTCAATCTCATCGACCACTTGGTTGCCGCCGTAGTAGCGACGACCGGGGTAACCCTCGGCGTACTTGTTTGTCAAAATGGAACCAGTGGCGGCCATGACGGCCGGCGACGCGAAGTTCTCACTCGCAATGAGCTGCAAGGTGGTGGTTTGGCGAGTCCACTCCGCCTTGAGCAGTGCCGAAATTTCCTCGTCGGAACGAATCCATGAATCAAACGGGGATGACGTCACGGTCTACCTTTCAACGTGCGGCGTCGAGCGCAGCGATTTTGTCGAGTCGTCCCAGATGGCGGCCCTCACCCGGTGAGGTATCGAGCCAGGCGGCCACACAGTCGAGAGCGACCTGAGTACCGAGGACGCGCGCGCCCAGGCAGAGCACGTTGGCGTGATTGTGTTCGCGAGCGAGGCGCGCCGTGGTCACGTCATGAACGAGAGCGGCCCGAACGCCACTGACTTTGTTGGCGGCGATCGAAATACCGATGCCGGTGCCGCAAATAGCAATCCCGAGGTCGGCGGCCTGTCCGACCACAGCGTGGCCCACCGCGGAGCCGAAGTCGGGGTAGTCCACCGACTCGCGGCCATTGTCGGGTCCGAGATCGACAACGTCGTGTCCGGCAGCGGCCAACGCCGCGGCAATCTCCGACTTGAGGTCGTATCCCGCGTGGTCAGAACCAAGAGCAATTCGCATCATCTTCACCATAGTTGTCGCCACCTCGCAATTCTTGAAGGTGATACAACGATGAGGTGACTCTTGACCCCCGAACGGCCGTGATGGTGGGTGTCGGCCAAATCACCGACCGACCCACCGCCGGTGCTGCGTATCGCGACCGCCCCACCCCTTTGTCCCTCATGGCCCACGCGAGTGAACTCGCGTTGCTCGATAGCGGGAGTGACCGGCTGCGCGCCGCCATCACCGACGTCGTGGCGGTTCGATCCTTTACGTGGCATCCCAGTGATCCAGCGCGCCTCCTCGCCGATGCGGTGGGCTGCACCCCTGAGGTCCGCACCTCGACTACCACCGTCGGTGGCAACATCCCCCAGCTCTTGCTCCACCAGAGCGCTGCACGCATCGTGGCCGGCGAGGACTGCGTGATCCTGGTGGCCGGCAGTGAGGCGATGCACGCCGCGTCCATTGCTCGAAAAGAGGGCATTCGTCCCGAGTGGCGTGACGAGAAGAGCGAATCGGCCACTTTGCTCGCCGATGAAGACGTTCCCCTTACCGCGCTCGAATACGCCGCGGGCCTCACGCAACCCACCGATTGCTACCCCCACTTCGAAAACGCTCGCCGCATCGCTCGGGGATGGACGAAATCGGAGCATCTCGATCGCGTGGGTCGAATCTGGTCACGCTTCGCTGACGTGGCGGCTCACAATCCCTACGCGTGGCTTCGCGATGGCGCCAGCAGCGACGTCATCACCACCGTCACCGATCGCAATCGCCTGGTGGCGTCGCCCTACACCAAGACCATGGTGGCCAACCTGCCCGTCGACATGGGTGCGGCCTACGTGGTGATGAGCGCCGGTCGAGCCCTCGAACTCGGCATCTCCGCGGACCGCTTCGTGTTCCCTCACGTCGGCGCCGACGCGTCAGATCACTGGTTCATTTCCGATCGCCTGCGTCTCGATGACTCGCCGGCCATGAGATTGCTCTGGGAGTCCATCCAGTCAACCGGCGTCAGCGCCGATGACCTCGACGCCTTTGACATCTACAGCTGCTTTCCCACCGTGGTGCAAACGGCGGCCGAGATTCTCGGCGTCGACCCCCTCGCGGACGAGCGGCCCTTGACCCTCACCGGCGGCCTGACCTTTGGCGGCGGACCGGGGAATAACTACACGACTCACGGCATTTGCCAGATGGTGGACACCGTTCGTGGCACCTCGCGTCGCGGACTCACGACCGGTTTGGGATGGTTCTCCACCAAGCACTCCTGGGGCGTCATGGGTGGTGCTCCGGCGACGGAACCTTTTCGACACTTCCTTCGACAAGAGGACGTGGATGCCCTGCCACGTTGCGAGACGCTCGCGCTCGATGGCGACGTCACGATCGAGTCATTCACCGTCGTCGCTGGACGCGACAACGAATTAATTCGTTCCACGATTGCGGGGCGCCATCTTTCTGGCGTGCGCACCTGGGCGCGCAACGATTCACCCGACGTCGCTCAGGAACTTTTGACGCGAGAATCGCCCGAGATGGCCGCCACGATTGCGAACGGCCAGTTCACTTTACGAGGCAGTTAACAATCTGTTCGCGGGAGAGCGCGCCCTCGCGTCGAATAACGAGTTCACCAGTGAGGTCGACGACCGTCGAGACCTCGCCACCGCGACGACCGCCATCCCAAATGATGTCCGCGCGACGACCGACGCCGCTCATGGCCATGACGGCGCTGGTGGCCGGCGGTGAGCCATGCTCGTTCGCGCTGCTGACCGCCAGAGGTCCCGTGAGTCGCAGCAGGGCCACGAGTTGCTCATCATTCGGCACTCGCAGACCAATACTGCCCAATCCCCCGATGAGCTGCGCACGCGCGGCATCGGTGGGCACAATGAGAGTTAAGGGCCCCGGCCAGAACGCGTCGGCCAGAGTTGTCGCGTCATCCGGCCACGACGTCGCGAGGGCGCGAGCGCTCGGCACATCGGGGCACATCACGGGAAGGGCAACACTCTCGGGTCGCTGCTTGACGACGAAGAGTCGCCGAACCGCGTCGAGGTGATCCAAGGAGGCGGCCACGCCGTAGACGGTGTCAGTAGGGATGACGGCGACGCCGCCTCCCAACAGCACGTCAGCGACGGCGGAGATGTCGGTGGTCAAGATGGTCGCCACCATGCTTCCAAGATGCGGTCTTTGCCCGCGAGATCACGATGTGTCATCACGTCAACATAACCAGCATCGAGCGCGGCCGAGCGGGCCGCCTCACCATGCGCTTCGTGGTGCTCGATAAAGAGCACGCCATGTCGCGCCAACCACTGGCGAGAGCTATCGATGATCTCGAGCACGTCGGCAAAGCCCACGATGCCGGCGGCATCCGGTGACACCAACGCGCTGAGTGGTTCAAATTCCAGTTCCCGCTGGAGGCTCGCCATTTCGTCAGCACCCACGTAGGGCGGATTACTCGTCACGATGGCAATGCGTCCGCGCCATGCGGGATCGACATCACGCCACCACGACGACTGGATAAACGTGGCCGCGAGGAGTTGATTCTTCTTCGCATTGCTCTTCGCCACCTCAAGGGCATTGGTGGATTCGTCAATGGCGAGAAGGGTGCCGAGAACGCCACGATCCGCGAGGCCAGCCAGCAGCGCGAGGCCAATGGCCCCGGAGCCGCAACCTAAGTCCGCCACCATGGGCGTGCGCCAGTCCGCTTTGGCGAGGGCGGCGAGGGCGTGGCCCACCAATTCTTCCGTTTCAGGACGCGGAATGAGCACGCGAGGATCAACATCGAGATCGAGCGTGCAAAAGGGCCAATGGCCGATGATGTATTGCAGAGGCTCACCGCCGAGCCGACGCGTCGCGGCAACCTCGACGGCCGGCCAACTGGCATCGTCGCCACCGACGGCAAACTCCTCGACTAACCATCGAGCTTCGTGTCGCGCAATGCCTCGCTCGACCAGTCGCTCGACGAAATCAGTTCGCGCGGCCATCGCTCTCCGCCAACAGACGGGCACGCTTATCGGCCAGAAGGGGGTCGACCAAGGGGTCGAGGTCGCCGGCGAGAACGCCATCGAGCGAATACAGCGTCACGTTGATGCGGTGATCAGTGACGCGATTCTCCTTGAAGTTATAAGTGCGAATCTTTTCCGACCGACCGCCGCCACCGATTTGGCTGCGCTTGAGGTCACCGACTTCGGCTGCGTGAGCATCTTGGGCGGCCTTTAAGAGGCGCGACCGCAGCACGATCATCGCCTTGGTGCGGTTTTGCAGCTGACTGCGCTCATCCTGCATGGCCACCATGATGCCGGTAGGGACGTGGGTGATGCGCACCGCCGAGTCGGTGGTGTTGACGTGCTGGCCGCCCGCACCCGACGCACGATAAATGTCGATTTTGAGGTCATTGGGGTCCACGTCAATGTCGACTTCTTCAGCCTCGGGCATGACTGACACGGTGGCGGAGCTCGTGTGGACGCGACCCTTCGTTTCGGTCGCCGGAACTCGCTGAACACGGTGCACGCCGGCTTCACCCTCGAGGCGCATCCACACGTCGTCGCCCTTCACGAGAAAAGTCACTTCATCGAGGCCACCCAGTGGGGATTCACGCTCTTCGACGACTTCGAACTTCCAATTGCGAAGGGCGAAGTAACGGCGGTACATCTCGGCGAGGTCGCTGGCGAACAGGTTGGCTTCTTCGCCACCTTCGGCGCCACGAATTTCCATGATGACATTGCGGCCGTCGTTCGGGTCGCGCGGCAACAGCAATTCTTCGAGCACCAGGGCGAGCGCGTCGGCACGCGCTTCTGCGCTGGCCATTTCTTCACGCCAGATTTCTTTGTCATCGCCGGAGGAGTCCGACATCATGTCGCGGGCTTCCTGGGCGTCATCACGAGCGGCGGTCAATTGACGCCAGCAGCCGACAATCTCGGTCAGTTCCTTATGACGACGTGACAGGTCACGCAGTCTCTTGAGGTCATTCGCGACATCAGGCTGCGCGAGTTCGGATTCGACCTGCGTCAGTTCGTCGGCGAGAGCCGTCAGGGTCTCGTCGATGGAGCGCACGGTCTAAGTGTCCAGGCCGATCAGGCCTTGGGGGCGCGGGCCTTGCCCTTTGCGGCGTAGCGACGGTTGAACTTCTCGATACGACCACCGGTGTCGACGAGCTTCTGCTTACCCGTAAAGAAGGGGTGGCACTCGTTGCACAGTTCGATCGAGATGGCAGCCTTGGTGGAGCGAGTCTGGAACGAGTTACCGCACGAGCACGTGACGGTGGCGTCGATGTAGTTCGGGTGGATACCAGTCTTCATAATTGCTCCTTTGGTGCCGGATAATCCTAGTGGACGGCGAGATATCTCGCCACTTCGACCTAACTGGTGGGGTTAGGTCCCTTGCCAATTTCGGCCAAGAACTCGTCATTTGAGCGAGTTTGACGCAGTTTGTCGATGAGCAGCTCAAGTCCCGCCGCCTCGCGCCCTTCGGCCGAGAGGCCGTTCAGGACGCGGCGCAGCTTCCACACCTGGGGCAGCTGGTTACGGTCAAACAGCAACTCTTCGTGACGAGTCGAACTGGCATTCACGTCGATGGCCGGGTACAAACGACGCTCGGCCAAACGACGGTCGAGCTTCAGTTCCATGTTGCCGGTGCCCTTGAATTCTTCGAAGATCACTTCGTCCATCTTCGATCCGGTCTCGACCAGAGCAGTGGCGAGGATGGTGAGTGATCCACCCTCTTCGATGTTGCGCGCCGCACCGAAGAACTTCTTCGGTGGATAGAGCGCACCCGAGTCCACACCGCCAGACATGATGCGTCCGGTGGCGGGTTGAGCGAGGTTGTAGGCACGAGCGAGACGGGTGATGCCGTCGAGGATGATGACAACGTCGCGACCCATCTCCACCAAACGCTTCGCGCGCTCAATGGTCAGCTCAGCGATGTGCGTGTGCTCTTCGGCCGGACGGTCGAACGTCGATGCGGCAACTTCACCGCGAACGCTGCGGCGCATGTCGGTGACTTCTTCGGGACGTTCGTCGACGAGTAACACGATGAGGTGCACGTCGGGGTTGTTCGCCTCAATGGATTGCGCGATCTGCTTCATCACGGTCGTCTTACCGGCCTTCGGCGGCGACACGATGAGTCCGCGCTGACCCTTGCCGATGGGGGCAATGAGGTCCACAATGCGCGGCGTGAGGTCAAGCTTGGGCGCGTCGAGGGTTTCGAGGCGCAGCTTCTCGTCGGGGAACAAGGGCGTCAGGTCTTCGAATCGGGGACGGTGACGAGCGAGTTCCGGGTCAAAACCCTGAATGGTGTCGACTCGATACAGCGCCGGGTACTTCTCATTGGACGCCGCGGGGCGGAAGGCACCCGTGATGGTGTCGCCCTTACGAAGGGCGTACTTGCGAACGGTCGACACCGCGACGTAGCAGTCCTTCGGGCTCGAGAGATAACCATTGGTGCGCAAGAAGCCGTAGCCGTCATCGCGCAAGTCCAAAATACCTTCGACCTCAATCAGCTCGCCGGTGTAGGACTGGTCGACATTGCCCCCCTGGGGCTCACCGCGCTCATAGCGATCGCGGCCACGATTGCGGCCCTTGCGACGACCATTGCGGTCACCGTCAAAATCACGTTCTTGCTGATTACCGCGGCCCTGCTGGTTACCGCGGCCCTGCTGGTTGTCACGCGGAGGACGCTGGTCGCGATTCTCTCGTGGCTCTCGTGGCTCTCGCGGCTCGCGCTGTTCCCGAGGTTCCCGAGGTTCGCGCTGTTCGCGCTGTTCGGTCGTCACCGTCGGAATAGGTGTGGACTCGCCAAGAAGGTCGTCCAGGTCGTCGGGGGTGGCGACTACTCGTCGTGAACGAATGGCACCCGACGGACGTTCGCTCGTGGGGGCCGCTGCCGGGGCCGAGGGCTCGGCGCTGGCGTCGCTGGACTTTGACTTCGACTTGGCATCATCGCCCACGATGATCTTCTTTAACGTTTCTTCGCTCGAGCGCGGTCCCGGAGTGTGACCGAGGGCGCGAGCGAGGGCGAAGAGTTCTTCTTTGGACTTACCGTCCAACTTGGCACGTTCATTGCTAGATGACATGGTCATCGAATCCTTTCCGGCCTACGAAAATAAGGTGACCGAAAGTTCAGGGAAAAGTCGCGGGAGAAGTCCCTGCACCCAACAGGCGCGTTCGACAATCTCGACTATAGCAAGGTGTGGCGCGGTGGCGTCACACTTCTAAACGAGCGAGATCGTCAAAGGTTTCACGACGCTGCACTGCACGAACGTGGCCATCACGGGCGAACAGGACGGGCGGGCGAGGCACGCGGTTGTAGTTCGACGCCATCGAGATTCCATACGCACCCGTCACTGGGGTCACCAGCAGGTCGCCCACCGAAATATCGTCAGGCACCCACGCCTCATCGATTAGGACGTCACCACTCTCGCAATGCTTGCCGACAATTCGCGCCGAGGTGTCACGTGGCGCCCGAGGGTCGCGCAGGAGGAATGCTTCATATCCCGATCCGTACAGCACGGGTCGCGGGTTGTCGCTCATGCCACCGTTGACGGCGATGTAACGCCGCTGTGCTGCCGTCTTCATCGTGCCCACTTCGTAGACCGTCACGGCGGTCGGCGCCACAATGGATCGTCCCGGCTCCGCCGTCAGGGCGACGTGCGAGAGGCCGGCACCCTCCGCTGCTCCCCGAACATAGGCGCCCCACTCGCTAATGGTGGGTGCCTCTTCACCATCAACGTACGCCACGCCGAGGCCGCCACCCACGCAGAGCTCTTCGACGTCAAACTCGCGTACCAGCGGCGCGATGGCGGCAATGGCCACTGACCACGGAGTGAGGTCGAAAATCTGCGAACCAATGTGCATGTGAAAACCGGCAAGATGCACTCCCGGAATCTTGCGTACAGCTCTCGCGGCGTCGGCGGCGGCGCCCGTCGCCAGAGAAAAACCGAATTTGGAATCTTCCTGGCCCGTCTGGACGAACTCATGGGTGTGCGCTTCGACGCCGGGAGTCACGCGAATCATGACGTCGGCGCGTTGACCCTTGCCCAGACTGAGTGCGAGATGAGCGATGTCCGCCTCATTGTCGAGAACAATCCGACGAGCACCCACGTCGACGGCCAATTGGAGTTCGTCGCGACTTTTGTTGTTGCCGTGGAGAATCAATCGGCCCCCCGGCACACCGGCGCGCAGCGCCAGATCGAGCTCTCCGGCAGTCGAGACGTCGAGACACAAACCTTCCGCAACAACGAGACGAGCCATCGCACCACACAAAAAGGCTTTCGAGGCGTAGGCGACACCGTCGTTAAAGACGGCGGCGGCCTCCTGCGCGCGAGCTCGAATGTCGTCTTCGTCGTAGAGGAAGAAGGGCGTACCGAATTGCTGTGCTGCCGCACTCAGCGACACCCCCGCAATCAGGACGTCATCATCGAGAATGGTCGCATTCGCTGACAAGAGGGCAGACGACAAGGGCTCAGCCACGACAGGAGCCTAGAAGTTGATGATGTCAGCGAGTGGAAGATTCTTGCTCGCCACGCACTTAGATGCCGGTGGCCGAAATGGGCGTTACCGAGCTCGGCGTGTTCACTGAGAAGGCCACGCCATACTTCGCGGGAGTGAGCTTTGAACTCGCCGCGACTTGAGTCGCGCCGAGAACGAGGTGCGGGGAACTCGTCGACACGTAGATGCTGCCCTGGGAACCTTGGCTCTCACCCCTGATTTCCACGCAGGACTTGCCCTTCCAGCTGGTGGTCTTACCGAGCGAGATCTTCGAGGTCGGGAAGATCGATGAGATACCCGCCGACATCGTGAGACCTGACGTCAGATTGGCGTAGTTCGAGTTCGAACGGGGAATAGAAATCCACTTGTTGGCCCACTTTGCGGCCAAGGTCTTGCTGGCATTGAGCTGAACCTCGAGGAAGCCAGCGTTGCCCTTCACGTAGAGCGAACCGTTGATGTTCTCGACGTTGCCCGTGGCGGAGGCCGTCGGGAAGTTCAGGTACTCGGTTCCGAAAGTCGGACCGAGGGCCACAATTTCCGTCAATTTGCTCGCACCGACAGTCGCGCTCACCGTGATTTCGACGTACTTCTTCGCAATGGTGTCCGCCTTAGCGATCGCGATCACCTGGGAGGCTGACTTACCCGCAAGGCTGGAGTTGGTGGTGGCGCCAACCGACATCGACGCGGTGCAAACCGTGGCGGTGGCTAGTGCGGTGATGATGAGGAGTCGCGAACGCATGGGGACAGAGTAGGTCTTAACGAGAGGTGCCCACAAGGTCGGTAGGCTCACTCCCTACGCCCTCGTAGCTCAGCGGATAGAGCACCGGCCTCCGAAGCCGGTGGCGCAGGTTCGATTCCTGCCGGGGGCACCACTTGTCATCATTCCGACATATTTTTGTATCGGCGGAATCATTAGAATAAACATTGTTCGGGTGCTCCTCACACGACTCGTAGAGCAGGACGTATGCGACTTTTCTCCATACATACATGGACCAGCGATGCCGATCACGACGACGACCTTCGTCGCGTCATGCCCGATCTTGACCTGCGCTCAATTCCCGGTCCCACGGTTGACCCTCTACCGCGTCGCACCGAGGCGTGGGTGGCATTTGCGCTCGAGCAAATCCGACTCCAGATAGAAAACGACAACGAACCCGTCAGCGTCATCGGCTGGTCCTTCGGTGGGATTGTGGCCGCCGAAGTAGCGCGAACGCTTCATTTAGAAGGTCGAACCATTGGTGTCGTGGCCATGATTGACTCGGTCCGCCCTCGACTTCATCCCCAAGGATTCTCCGAATCTTTCTGGTACTACCTCTGGGAAGCGGCGAACATTGATAATCCCGACGAGCGCTGGTCGCGGATTCGCTCCGGTGCGTGGAATGTCGTCAAATTGGTAACGAAACGATGGAAGAAGAAAGTTCTTCCGGGGCAGTCCCTCGGTCCGGGCGACCCCGTGGCTCGCGCGGTGCACGTCTCGTTTCTTAACTATCGCGGGACTGCTTTCCCCTTCACCGTCGACCTTTTCGTCGCCGCGGCCTCCGAGGCTCGTTGGCGTGAACCGTCGCTGGGATGGTCAGCGAGCTTCACCCATGCGTGGAATCTCCACCGCCTGCCGGGCGACCACCGCACGCTGTACCGCGAGGACCACATTGGCGACCTCGCGCGCGAGCTGTATCGCGCCTTCGCGTTGCAACGCGGCGAGTAAATCGTCAATCAGTGAGCCGAGGGCGTCAGCACGATGCCGTCGCGATCGGCACGCAAAATGTGCACCGAGCCCGGTAGGGAGAGCTCGGCCATTTGTGAGTCAAGAGCCGCGGCAATGGCCTCACTGCTCTCCTCGGTACTGAGCGCCAGCATCGCGGATCCCGCCCCCGACCAGCACGCGTCGTACGCGCCGGCATCGACCATGGTGGCCATCAGCGAGGTGGCGGCCGGTAGGAGGTGCGAGCGATACGGCTGATGCAAGCAGTCGTGCATTGCTCGCGGCACGTAGGCGTCGCAGTTTGCCAAGCCCGCGAGCAACAGAGCCACTCCCCCAATATTGGAAACGGCATCGGCAAACGGCACGGTGGCCGGCAGCGCAGCACGCGCATCGTCGGTTGACAATTCTTGATCGGGGATGGCCACGACGAAACGCCAGCGTTCATCGAGGGGCAGATGGCGCCAGGTGAGTTCAGGAGTCACTCGAGCGGCGACCAATCCCCCAAAGGCCGAGGCCACGGCATTCTCCGCGTGACCGTCGACGTCGATCCCGGCATCTACGGGGGAGGAACTCGCCGCGGCGGCTGCGGCGGCAATAGCAACCGCGGCGGACGAACCGAGGCCACGGGCCACCGGAATCTGCGAATCGATGGTGAGCGAGAATCGTGAGTGGCCCAGAATGTCTCGAGCAATTCGCACCGCGAGGTGGTCGTCGCCGTCAAAGGTGCCCGCGCCGCAACCCGTCGATCGCATCGAAAAAGAGTCGGCTGGCTCAATCTCCACCGTCACGTAGAGAGACAGAGCGACCGCCAAGACGTCAAAGCCCGGGCCCAAGTTGGCCGACGACGCCGGAACGCGTGCCTTCATCTCAACCCCTAGATGTTGAGCGTGGCACGCAACGCATCCACGCTGGCGTCAATCGAGAGCGGTCGCGGGCTGATCGACAGTGCCGTGTCCGGATCCTTTAAGCCATTGCCGGTCAACACGCACACGATGCTTGACCCTTCCGGCACGCCGTGAACGAGCAGGCCCGCTACGGACGCCGCCGAGGCGGGCTCACAAAAAATGCCTTCATGTCGAGCGAGGAATTGATACGCCTCGAGAATCTGGGCATCAGTGACGGAACGAATCTGTCCGTCGGATTCACTGACTGCTCGACGCGCACCGTCGGCGCTGGCGGGATTACCGATGCGAATAGCGGTCGCGATGGTGTCCGGTTCGGTGACGACGTGACCGAGAACCAAGGGAGCTGCGCCGGCGGCTTGAAAGCCCCACATGGCAGGTCGACGCGAAATGATGCCCGCGTCGTGATACGTGGTGAAACCACGCCAGTAGGCCGTGATGTTGCCCGCATTGCCCACGGGGATAGACAAAATGTCGGGCGCGCCATCGAGTTGGTCGCACACTTCAAAGGCCCCCGTCATCTGGCCGTCAATTCGATCGGGGTTGATGGAGTTCACCACCGTGATGGGTGCCACCTCGCCGAGCTGGCGTGCCAGATTCAACGTGAGGTCGAAATTGCCATCAATTTGGATGACTGTCGCTCCGTACATCACGGCTTGGGCCAACTTGCCCATCGCGACGTATCCACCCGGGACCAGGACCGCGCAGGTGAGGCCAGCCTTGGCGGCGTAGGCCGCCGCGGAGGCCGACGTGTTACCCGTGGAACCACAAATCACTGCCTGCGCGCCGCGAGCCTTCGCGCGCGACATGGCGACCGTCATCCCACGATCCTTAAATGACCCCGTGGGATTGAGTCCGTCAAACTTGAGGTAGACCGTCGCACCGAGTCGCTCGCTGAGAGCACTCGCCTTGATTAACGGGGTGTTGCCCTCATTCAAGGTGACAATCTCGCTCGGCGCCGGGTTACCCAGCCACTGGCCATAACTGGCGAGGAGCCCACCCCACGCACTCATGCCGATTCCTCCGTTGCGAGAAGTCGAAGACAGCACCCGACGCGGCCTACCGCTGACAAGTTGGCCAATGACGCCATCGTGTGGTCAATAGCGGCCGTGGTCGCTTCGTGCGTAATAAAGAACAGCTGTGCTTCGTCGCCGACGCCCACCTGTTCCATGGATTGAATCGAGATTCCGAATTCCCCAAAGACGTTGGCGACTTGCGCCAATACGCCCGGACGATCAAAAACGTCCAGCGATAGATAGAAGCGACTGGATACTTCGGCGGTCGCCATCAACTCAATAGTCGGGTCCACGGAGAAGGGGACGTCGTGGCGTCCCGCGGCCTTATTGCGAACGGCCTCGATGACGTCGCCGAGAACCGCCGTGGCGGTGGGCTCCCCGCCCGCTCCACGACCAGACCACACGAGGGGACCGCTCTTGTCGCCCTCCACCATGACGGCATTCATCGCCCCATTAATGGCGGCGAGAGGGTGGGTGGCGGGAACCAGCGTCGGACCGACATATCGGGCCAATCCGTTCTCCCCGACTCGCTGCGCCACGGCAATCAACTTGATGACGTAACCCATCTTCGAGACGAAGCGAATATCACCATCACGAATGGTCGTGATGCCGGAGGTGGAAATACTGAGGCCGTCCATGGCGGTGCCAAAGGCCAATGACGACAAGATCACCAATTTGGCGGCGGCGTCGAATCCTTCGACATCCGCGGTGGGATCAACTTCGGCATAACCCAAACGCTGCGCCTCGACGAGGGCCGACTGGTAGTCACTGCCCGACTGAGTCATGGTGCTCAAGATGAAGTTGGTCGTGCCATTGACGATGCCCATGATGCGCGATACTCGTTCGCCGGCGAGCGAGGTCCGCAGCGCACGAATGATGGGAATGCCACCCGCCACGCTGGCTTCGTAGAAGAGGTCGACGCCCGCGGCGTTCGCCGTCTGCGCCAACTGACTGCCATGACGAGCCATGAGTGCCTTGTTGGCCGTGACGACCGATATTCCCGAGCGCAGCGCCGAGTCCACGACCAGCGCCATCACGTCAGGGTCGCCGGCGACTTCCACCAGCACATCGAGGTCACGCGTGAGCAGTTCGTCCACTGAACCACGCCACCAGTGAGCGGCGAGTTCGGGACGCTCACGAGTGACGTCGCGCACCGCGATTCCCGCCACTTCCATGGGAATGGTGCTGGCATCCAAAAGGGCGGCCTGTCGCGACTCATCTCCGAGCAGGCTCGCGACGGCGGCGCCCACGAATCCGGCGCCAATGATGCCAATGCGTGCGTGGGTCGAGCTCACGCCGCGAGGCTAGTTCGGCGACCCACCCCCCTCTCGTCGGGGCGATGTGATTGTCGGGTAGAGGGTGTACCGTCGAGGTATATCGACAGCGAGGTTCTTATGGCCGTTCTTGGAATTATTGGCATCATCATCGTCGCAATACTGGGGCTCGCCATCGCGATGGGGGTGCGCACCATTGACCAGGCGCACGTGGGCGTGGTCACCATGTTCGGTAAGTACCGCCGCACCATCGATCCGGGCCTGAACTTCATCATTCCCTTCGTCGAGAAGGTTCACCAGCGCGTCCCGGTGCAAAACCAGACCATTCCCATGGAATTCGCCGCGATCACCAATGACCAGGCGGCCGTGCATTTCAAGGCCACCATCATCTTCACCGTCTCTGACCACCTCCCCGAAACCATCCAGTTAGTGGCGTACAAGTTCATCACCCCGAAGGCCTTTTCCTTGGCGATGACCTCGGCGGTGGAAGCGGCCGTTCGTGAATTCGTCGCGACGAAGAAGCAGGCCGAGGTGTTGGGTCTACGCACCGAAATTGCCTCGCACGCGAAGGACAACCTTAACGAGCAGCTCGCCAGCTGGGGCTATCGCCTCGTCGACCTCGCCATCAACGACATCTCCTTTGACCCCGAAGTCATGACGTCCATGAGTCGCGTGGTTGCCGCCACCAACGCTCAGCGCGCCGCCGAGTTCGAAGGCCAGGCCTTGCTCATCAAGAAGACCAAGGAAGCAGAGGCCGAAGGTGCGTTCATTCGCATTAGCGCGGAGAACGAAGCCACCGCGGCGCAACTTCGTGGTCAGGGCTTGGCCAACTTCCGCGTGGAGTTAGCCAAGGGTTTCACCGCGGCCGCCGATGAGCTCGAGCGAAATGGTGTCGACACCAGCATCTTGACCTTCACGCTGTGGACGGAGACGATCCGCGACATGGCGCGTGACGGCAAGGGCAACGTGCTCTTCCTCGATGCCGGCGTCGGTGCTCATGACGAGACGTTGCAGCGTCTCACCGGCATGCTGGCTCGCCAAACGGGATTGGCGTCTGATGCCTCTACCGCCTCGGCCACCGCGGGTCCGACGGCGGGACCCACTGCGGGCCCCCTGAACGAAACGAACTAGTCGACGATCACCATTCGCACCGTGTCGGTGGTTTGTGCCCCACCACGCTGCGAACCAGCCATCACGACCACGGCATCACCCGGTTGAGCGATACCCAGCTCCTTCAGGCGTGCCACTGCGATATCGGCCAACTGTGACATGTCGGTTTCACTGGAAATCACCACGTCATTCACGCCCCACGAACTTCCGAGCTGACGGGCAGTCGCCGAGTTCGGCGTGATGGCCAGAATCGGCATCGGGGGACGGAATCGAGAAATGGCTCGAGCCGTCATGCCGGAACGAGTGCAGGCCACGATGGCGACGGCACCTTCTTCCATCGCGGCGCGCCACGCGGCACCCGTAATGGCTGCGGTGATGCGAACCGCGTGAGAACGCTCCCCCACCGCACGCTGCACGTCGAGACCCGCTCCCCAACCTTCGTAGTCAAAGCCCTCTTCAGCGCGGCGCAAGATGCGGTCCATGGTGCGCACCACACCCGCGGGGTCAGATCCAATGGCCGTTTCGGCCGACAACATGACAGCCGAGGCGCCATCGAGAACGGCATTGGCGACGTCGGTGACTTCGGCGCGCGTCGGCACATGGGCGTGCGTCATTGATTCGAGCATCTGCGTGGCGACCACGACCGGGCGAGCAAACTGAATGGCCTGTCGCACGATGCTCTTTTGCAGGTGGGGCACGTTCTCAATGGGCAGGCGAACACCAAGGTCACCACGCGCCACCATGATGGAGTCGCAGACTTCCACAATGGATGCCAAGTTGTCGACGCCTTCTTGCGTTTCGATTTTCGCCATGATCATGATGTCGGGTCTCGAGAGCACGCTCTTGACCGAGACGGCGTCGTAGTCCGAACGCACGAATGAAATGGCCAAAATGTCGAAGTCCTCGTCGCGAATAGCTTCGAGTCGCGCACGGTCATCGTCGGTGGGAAGTCGATCATTCATCAGGCTGCTGGGCAGTGAGAGACCGGGCTTGCCCATCACGGTGCCACCGGCCACGACTTCGGCCGTGACGTCGCTGCCCGTGGAGAGCACTCGCAGCGACACGCCACCATCGCCAATGTGCACGTCATCACCGACGCGCAGCTTGTCAATAACACCCTCGCGTTCAACGGTGATGCGCTCGGCGGTCGACGCCTCGCCGAAGGCCGCGATCAGTTGGACAACACGGCCCACCACAAGTTCGACGCCCTGGGTGCCAAAGGAGCCGGCACGAATCTTGGGGCCAGGAATGTCGACCATGATGGCGGCCTGGGGGGCCAAGGATCGAACGAGCCGAATGCGTTCAATGCCCTCTTCCACGGAGCCGTGAGCGAGAGAGAGTCGAAAGACATCCACCCCCGCCTCGAGTAGTTCCGTAATGCGTTCTGGGGATTCCGATGCCGGGCCAATAGTGGCCACGATCTTGGTGCGGCGCACGATCGATCCTTTCGCTGCTCTCAGTCTAGGAGCGAAAGATGTGTCGGAGCTTTCTACTTATGACGAGGTGACGCGACCGGGGACCCACACGTCTCGGCCCGCGACGTCGACCACCATGATTTCGATGCCGTACGCATCGCGCAGTTCCGTGGAGGCCGCGACGTCTCGGGCGGTGCCCTGGGTCACAATGCGCCCCTCATTCATCACCATCATCGTGTCCGCAAAGTGACCGGCGAGAGTCAAGTCGTGCAGCGTGGCAATCACTGTGGCGCCACACTCCACGACCTCGCGACGCACCAACTCCAAGATGTCCACCTGGTGACGAACATCAAGGCCATTGGTGGGTTCGTCCATCACGATGAAGGTCGTGGTTTGCGCGAGGGCGCGGGCAATCACCGCACGTTGACGCTCTCCGCCCGAGAGGGAATCGATTTCTCGGTTCGCTAAGGCGGAGATACCCACTCGCTCAAGGCTGTGACCGACCGTCGCGTGATCTTCGGGCGAGGGGCCGCGCCACAGTCCGTGTCGAGCGTGACGACCGAGCGCCACGTAATCAATGACGGACATACCCGCCGGAAACAGAGGGTGCTGAGGCACGAAAGCGACCGTGGCAGCGCGTTCGCGTTCGGACATCGCGTGCACGTCACGTCCGTCAACGAGCACTTCACCTTGCGTCACGCGGCGCACTCCGGCCAGCGCTTCCACCAATGATGTCTTACCCGCCCCATTCGGGCCCACCAGGGAAATCCACTGACCCTCGGCGGCCTCGAGCGAGGACGGCCTGACGGCGTCGCGACCTCCCGCCGACACGGCAATGTTGCGTGCACTCACTCTCACGTCGTGGCCCCCTGACGAGTCCACAACAAGATGACAAACACGGGCGCACCGAAGAGCGCGGTGACCACTCCGAGAGGCAACTCGGACGGCGAGATGACGGTGCGGGCGATGGTGTCGGCAAACACTAAGAAGGCGGCACCTGAGGTAATCGCGAGCGGCATGATGCGCCGATAGCTCGTTCCCACCACGAGTCGAATGAGGTGCGGCACGATGAGTCCCACAAATCCGATTAACCCCACTGCCGAGACCACCGCCGCCGTGCCTAATGACGAGGCCACAATCACGATGAACCTCACGCGACTAACGGGAAGACCCAAACTACGTGACTCGACGTCACCAACCGCGAGCACGTCAAGTGCACGAGCACTCGCGAGGGCGACCACGAGTGCGATGACGACGTAGGGGGTCACGCGCCACACCGTTGACCACGACGCTTGGGCCAACGACCCGAGTAGCCAGATGTAGACACGGGCAATAGATGAGCTATTCGCGGATTGCTGCACGAAGGTTTGGGCACTGGTGAACAGTGACGAGATGGCCACGCCGGCCAGTACCAGGGTCGCGCCGCCACTACGACGAGAGCGCCCGCCGACCAACCAGGTCAGCGCGACGGAGCTCAACGCCCCGACGAAGGCGAACCACGTCACCGCCCCCGCGGGAGCAATCCACCCATTGACGCCCACCAGGGCGACGGTGGCTCCCAGCCCCGCACCGGCAGCCACGCCAAGCAAGTAAGGATCGGCCAAGGGGTTGCGAAACACTCCTTGGTAGGTGGCGCCGGCCGTCGCCAGAGTCGCACCGGCGAGCAAACCCAGCACCACGCGCGGGGCTCGCAGGTCATTGATGAAAAAACGGTTAATTCCCGTGAGCCGCGGCGGACCGAGATGCAAAATGTCGTGAGCGATGCTGGTCCACGCGATGGGTGTCGGTCCGGTCGCAAGGGCCCACAGCGACACCGCCGCCACGGCAAGCAGGGAGAAGCCCATGGCCCCTACTCCGCGCGACGTCCAGCGACTCATACGACTTACTTCCAGACCTTTTTGTCCACGTAGGCAAAACGCACGGCGGTCGCGAGTTGTCCGATCAGGAGCGACACGCGAGGTCCCCAGCGCGACGCCACGTCATCGTTCAGTGCGATGACGTGGTGATTCTTGACGGCAGAAATCGTCGACCACCCCGGTCGGGCTGCCACCGTGGCGGCGGACTGATGACAACACACGGTGTCAGCCAAGAAGATCAATTTGGGGCTGCTCGAGACGATGTACTCCGAGTTCAGTTGCGGATAGCCGTAGTCGGTGGGCGAGGCCGCGGCGTTCGCAATGTTGACAATGCCGAGTGACGCCATGAGCGCGCCGATGAAGGTGTCGCCGGTCAACGAGTAGTAGGTCTGGTCGAGTTCGAAGTAGCCGGTGAGAACTTTGCCCGCGTGCGCCGGGATGGACTTAATGGCTCCCGCGATCTGGTTCTTCATCGTCATCACGACGTGAGCAGCATTCGCGGCGTGGCCGGTGCGCGTGCCCAATTGGTTGATCTGGGCGTACACGTCACTCAAGCTCTGCGCCGCGTCCTGCTCGATGACGCGAATACCCGCCGCCGTCAGCTGCTGCTTAATGCTGTTCGCGTCATACGAAATGATCACCAGATCCGGCTTGCTCGAAGGGTGGCTCTTGCTGACGGGACAGACGGATGCCACCGCCTCCACCGACGGGTTGAAGGCGTCGATGCGAGTACTAGGCAAACCGGTGGTCGGGAAGTTCGCGTCGAGGTCGACCGCCTTCACTTGACTGCCCGCGCCGATCGCAAAGAGTGTCTCTGTCGCCGTGGGCGACAGAGACACGATGCAGCCGGGAACGGAGGCCGCGCGAGATACCGACGCACCCGCGACGATGGGGGTGAGAGCGGAAGCGAGAACGCTGGCCGCGAGGACAAATTTCTTCATGGTCTTCTCCTATTCAGTCGAGGAGTAAGACCGACGGAGGACCTCCGTGCGACCGCTCTTGCCTCGAGAGCTGGTACAGCTCCTCGCGGAAGGCGACCTGACTCTGATAGTTACCTATCAACACAGTGGCGGGACCGTGTCGGATTCTCACCGACTTCGCTTACGCGAGGTATCCCGACTGTACACCTCCGCCCGCCGAGGGTGCGAGTCCTACGATGGGCCCGTGCTGCACACGCTGGTTCCCGACCCCGCCACTTTGGCCGACGTCTTACCCACCGACCGTTTACTGCCCAATGGCATGGCAATTCCGGAGATTCGCCGAGAATTGCGGCGCATCAGCAACCTGCGAAACTTCAAGGCGGTGCTCGCCAGCTGGACCCTTTTGATGTCGCTCGTCTGGCTCGGCACCCGTGGGCCCTGGTGGCTCACCATTCTCGCCATGCTGGCGATGGGCCCCCTCCACGTGCGATTTGCCATCTTGATGCACGAGGCCGCCCACAAATTGCTTTTTTCCCGCAAATCGTTGAATGATCTGATTGGCACGTGGCTGATCGCCTATCCCGCTCTCGTCCCCCTGTCCGCGTATCGCCGAGGGCACTTCGCGCACCACAAGGAAGAGTTCGGGCCGAACGAACCCGATATTGCCTTTTATCGCGGTTATCCGGGCACTCGCGCCGACTTGCGGCGACGTCTGATTCGTGATGCCGTGGGCATCAGCGGCGCGAAGAATCTTCGCTTCCTTTTTCTCGCGACCACCAAAGCATCGAGTCGACGCGTCGCCCTGTCCATCATCGCGGTGCAAGTCGCCATGGCAGTAGGGCTCTGGCTCGTCACCGGACGCTGGTGGGCCTACTTCGTGCTGTGGCTGGCTCCCTGGATGACCCAGTGGCGCGTTCTCAATCGCTTACGAGCCATTGCGGAGCATGGGGGCATGCAGCAAAGCGACGACCGTCGTCTCACCACGCACCATGTTCGTCAAAGCTTGCTCGCGCGCATCTGGCTCGTGCCCTTCAACACCGGTTGGCATCTGGCGCACCACGTGGACATGGGCGTGCCCTGGCACCAACTCCCCGCCTTTCATGACGAGCTCGTGCGCGCGGGCTACGTCACCGAGGACATCACCTTTGCGTCGTACCGCGACTTATGGCGGGCCGCGACCGCGGGTTCACTCAGTTAAGAGTCATGCCACCGTCAACCGCGAGGTTGACACCGGTGATGGCGCTAGCGGCCG
>Ga0007804_1000203_pt1 | contig 23790 bp, 27 predicted proteins | sample CryBogCBE25Aug07_FD_60367 | JGI IMG/M metagenome (GOLD analysis project Ga0007804, IMG submission 60367) | Freshwater microbial communities from Crystal Bog, Wisconsin, USA - CBE25Aug07 | ecosystem: Environmental > Aquatic > Freshwater > Lake | place: Crystal Bog, Wisconsin, USA | collected... | reverse complement strand
GTGACAAGACTGCGCCGCAGCGTTGTCAACTCCGAGAGCCCCACAGTCACCGGTGCAGCCTCGACGAACGTACCAATGCCAGGACGCGCGATGACCAGTCCCTGCTGCTCGAGATCGCGATATGCCTTGAGAACGGTATTGGGATTGATCGACAGCGAGTTGACGACATCTTTGATTCGAGGAAGTTGATCTCCTCGTACTAAGTAGCCGAGTCGAATTGCGCTCTCAACCTGCTGGACGAGTTGGAGGTAGGTAGGAATGCCCGAACGCGGGTCCAGCCGAAATACAACAGAGGAGACTGAGTCGTTCATCTTTGATGAATTGTTATATTTATCTATCATGATAGATAAATACTATCACCCTAAAGATTCGAGCTAGGCACAATGTTTTTGGGACCTCGATTTGTAGGAGTGGCGTGGATACTCCTTTTCTACTAACCCTCGTGGAATCGCGACCCTAAGGTTCATTGGTTGCCCCAGGTACCAAAGCCCGGACCATCATCGGTATGAGTAACTCCGAGCCCACATTCCAGTTGATCGTCACCGTGGGTGAGCAAATGGTGTCATTGCGGGAAGCCGTCGCTTCCGTCTGGAGCGGCCAAGCCCCTCCGGCCGAATTTGGGGTCTCTCTTGTCGCTTTCTTACCTCACTCAACTTTCTACATCAGAGACCGAGAGGTTGGGGTTTCTAACGCCCAAGTCTTCACAGACATCGGCAATCGTCATCCAAGGGTCTTGCTTTACAGGCATCGGTTGTTCCTTCGAGTAACCGAGCTCTTCGCTCGATTGCTCAACCCGTTCGACCGCGAGTCTCCGGGGCAATCGCCACCGCTTAAGAAGTTCCCTCTCTACCCGCCCGAGATGTGGGCAAATCTTGGGCGTACGCCAGTTAGGCACGTGGTTTGAGCCGTAAAAAGCCTGTTCAGAGGTGCTCTCACACTTGGGCCCCATTGGCCTAATCTCAAGGTGCTGGGATCGAGACCCAGGCGGCCCACCACTGTGTTGGGGCGGAGTGTTGAAAGTGACCTTCGACCTTCGCTATCAGCCCCCCCTCGACCTAACCTCGAAGTGTTACGACAGGTAGCGGTGACGAGGAGAACTTTGATGAGCAGAGCGACGCGGTTCTTCCTGTCCACGGCGGTCCTCCTGACCGCGATGGTGGCAGGAGTTGCGGTCGGGGCGGCACAACCGTGGGGTGGACCATCAAACTTAAACCGCCAGGCTTCAATAACGACATCAGCGCAGCAATCGGTCAACACGAGGGCGTGGTACATGGCGATGCCCTTTTTACGCTTCTGTCCTCGCGGACAAGTTGCCGTCGATGTCAGTCTGGCGTTCACGGGCGCCATTGATTACAAGGTGATCATCGACGATGGTCCAACTGCCCTACCCGGTCCGATCACGGTGAACGCTCCGTCTCGGGGTTCGACGACCTCGAGCTTTACGTTCCTTTGGAACGCACAGCCCTTCGAAGCGAATGATCACCACTACGTACAGTTGTGGTGGCGGGCCACCAGTGCGAGCGGAGCAACCCTTCGCGCCGCGTCCCTGGTCGCGCAGTACCAGCAGGGTTCGCTTCGCTGCTAGCCAGTTCCCGCACCTCGGACGTGTCGCAGGCTTGACCGGACGAGGCGTATCAACATCCTCGTGTCACAGGCCTCTTTTATGGTCTATGTATGAAGAAACACATTTCCCTCACCGGCTACGGAGCCGGTCGCAGTACCTCGGTGGACTCCCTCACCAGCAACCTCATCGAACTCCTCAGCGCGATGAAACTCGACGGGCGCACGCTCATCGCCCTGGCCGAATTCTCCGACCACCGCTACGTGCAGCATTACGTGTCGAGTGACGGCGACGTGATTGGCGAGGTCATCTCTAATCTCAATATCGGTACCGCCACGGCCCTGTCGCCCGAAGACGAAGACGCCCTTCGGGCACTCAACTTCAATGAACCGGCGCCCGGTCCGAACCCAAATTGGTGGCTCCACGCCGCCCCCGACGACGAAATCATTTCGATGGTGACGACGATGCGCCGAGCAATTTATGAAGTACTCGGCGAACTGCCCGGCAACGAGGCCACCGTGTCTACCTGGGAAGTTGGAAATCATCAGCGGTGGTCCGGAAGTGACGCTCGCGAGTTCCTGCGTGTCTACGTCGGTAAGGAGAAGGGGGAATTCAATGACTGAGGGTGCTCGCATCATTCCCTTTCGCCCCCGAACGACTCAGGGGCGGCACGCCTTCCAGATGATGAATGCCTACGTCGTCAAAGGAAGTTTTGAGCGACACCGCCGTCGATTCAACTTCACCGCCGTGTCGGACGAAGACGCCATCGACTACGGCACGACCTTGTTGACCTGGTATGCCCACAACAGCGGCCCCTACGCCCAGTTGGTGTGGCAGCGCGGCGAGATCATCCTCAGCCGGCACATGCCAGACGAAGCAGTAGTCGCCCAGTTAACGGCTGGCCCGAAACCCCTTACCGCAGTTCCGACCACCAAGAGAAAGAAGAAGCAATGAGCAGCCTGACCGCCACGTTGGTCACCGGTGAACTTCACCGCTATGACCGCGACATCATCCCCCACCACCTCCTTGAGATTTATGAAGGTGGCTCCATAGCCCTCGTCCTGCGCCCTTTCGCCGAAGACCAGCCGGTGCGACGCTGGGTCCAAGTGGCCCCCGACCAACTGCGAGACGCGGTCTTCGCGGCAATGGCGCTCTTGTTACCCGAATTCAAGCAGCACCCCTTGGCCTCTGCTGAGGTAGTGCATCTCGACACGGTCGAACCGGGACAACTTCGCGACCTGGCCGACTTCACTGCGACACAGTGGCCCTTCGCGGTCGACGCAACCCTGCGCGACTCGTGCTACTTGAAGGTGTCCGATTTCGAGTTGCTCGAAGCGGCTGACGTGACCGTCTTCACCCCGTCCTACGTTCGACAGAACGTCATCGCTTCAGAAGGCGAGGTCGACTTTGAGAACTGATCAATCAATCCAATCGTGGCATCGCCAGCTCTGTGAGGTCACGACGTGGATGGCTATTTCCGGTGACCTCCACGAGGACCACGACGTTGCCGCCCGACAGCTGCAGCAGTGGGTTGCCGCCGGGATCACCGACATCGTGGACCTCCGCGAGGAGTGGTCCGACGCCGAGCTCGTCGCGGAGCTTGAGCCGTCGATGCGCTACCACTACCTCGGCACCCACGACAATGGTGGGGCCCAGACCGACGCCTGGTTTGACGCCGGTATCGCGGCCTTGAATGCAGCCCTGGCCCTCCCGAACGCCAAGCTGATGGTGCACTGCCACATGGGTATCAATCGCGGTCCGTCAATGGCCTACGCCTTTCTGCTCGAGCGCGGCTGGGGCGTCGTCGAGGCCCTGGACCTCCTTCGAACGGCCCGACCCATTGCGGCCATCGCCTACGCCCGTGACGCCCTGCGCGCCCACTGCCGCCGTCACGGCATCTCGTTGATTGACGAACACGAGCTGCAAAACCTCCAGCAACGATGGTTCGACGACAACGCCATTGACGTGCGGCGCGTTATTCACCTGATCCGCCAAAGTGAGTCCACTCCCCCGACGTGGTGATGAAAACCCCTGATAAATGGGGGTCGCACGCGATGTCACAGTTGCCCCCTATTGTCATCTCTTCTATAAACGACGGGGGACCCATGAGCGACTCAGGGACATCAAAGCGCGATCCGAACTGGTTTGGTCGCAATCGTCTATGGGTCAAGTTCAACGCGAATCACGGTGGATTCACCAACGCCTTTCGCATCTCTGACTTCGACCGCATGCTGGCGGGGTTTCCGCTCGTTGAGGGTGTGAACCTCGAAGGGTGGTTCCAAAACGGTGGCAACCTCACCGCGCTCTACCAGCTCGGCTCCACCCTGGTGCTGCTTGAGCGTTACGTCTTGGATGAGACCACCCTGTACGTCGCCTGCGTTGGCGGACAGAGTTGGAAAGACGTCTCCACTGTCGTGACCCGCTTGGTTGAGACGCAGCGTTCCCTCGAAGAACTGTGGAACGACGTATCGGGAGATCGTCGTGGCTAAGTTGTCGAAGAATCCTCTGGCCTTCGCCTTGAATCACCTCCACGACACCATGCGTCGAAACGGCGACTACACCTTCACAAAGAGTCGTCGGAATCCCGAAGGTACCCGCATGCTGCTGATGACGCACCCTGACATCGTGCTCAAGGAACGCACCTCCGATCTCGACGGCGACGTGTGCAGCCTCTTCCTTCACGTGCCATCGGGAACGATGATCCTCTTGCGTGAGTGGACGTGCCCCGACAACGTCGACTGTGACGTTCACCACGGTGACTACGCCGTCAACGCCTTAACCATGGACGGCCTGACGACCGTCTTGAACATTCTCGATAACGACACCGAGACACTCGAAGAGTTCGTCGAAACCTGCCGCGGCTACGAACGCGGCGAGTTCGACGCCGACGACTACGAATAGAGGAACAATGAACTACCGCCCCACTCGAAATCAATGGATCCTGCTGGCGCGCAGCTCGGTCTTTTTCGCCGCCGTCGTCTACATTCAATACGCCTGCTGGCTGACCTCACCCCGCGAGCTTGGCCGGTTTCCACTAAACGTGATTAGCGGTGCAACGTCACTGCTCGAGTGGGTCTTCCTCCCAATGGTGTTTTACTTCACCCTTGGCTGGATCTTTGGAGACCTAGCCGGAAAGGTCTCGGACAAGTTGCGCATCAAGCGGGGCTCGTGGCTGGTCACTCTCGCCCTTTGTCTCGCCGCGTATTTCTTTCTAATTCCCTTAGAGCAGCGCGCAGTGAACGCCCTCTGGGACTGGACGAGCTTTGGTTGGCTGCTCGTGACCGCGCTCCAAGTAGTGGTCGCGCAGCCGGCGATTCGTTTGCTTCGCCCACTGTGGCGCTCGGGCCCCCGTGCCCTTATTCGCGGCACCGTACTCCTAGTCCGGTGGATTTTGTTCGCACTGCCTCGTCACCTTCGCTCGCTCGTTTATCGTGGGCGCCACGTCTCAAGCGATACCCGCCAGCCCTGGGTGACCTCGTTTGAGACGCGGCCCGTGACACCATCGCACCGCTCGCGGCAGCGTCGTCGTCGCCACGCCTACAACTCCTCGCACACGCACCGCCCCTACGGACCCGTTCGCCCCCTTCGGGTGGAAGGCGGCCCCAACCCCGCCGACGAGTTTTTCTTCCAGCCCTAGGCCAACCAACGTCCCGCGCGGCGTGCATTAACGTCAAAGCGTTGCCCCGAGGAGAACCCGCATGAGCGAACGAATAATGCCCTACGAGTTCGTGACCACGGACAGTCGCCTCCAGGAGCTCCTTGACGAGCACGTTGGCGAGGAGCGCTATGCCTTCGACACCGAGTTCGACAATCGCCGGACCTACTACCCGCGGCTGGCCCTGGTCCAGATTGCCTGGCCCGACTTCATCATGCTGGTCGACCCCTTCAGCGTCGACGTTCGTCTGCTCGCCCCACTCTTCGCTTCTGACGCGACGGCGACTGCGCACGCCGCTAGCAACGACCTTGCCGTGCTTGATCGCTACCTCTCCGTTCGTCCGACGCGACTCTTCGACACCCAAATCGCGGCCCAGATGGTGGGCATGCGCGGTTCCTCGTTGGCCTACCTCGCGTCAGAGCTCCTGAGCCTCGAACTCGACAAGTCCGAGCAAACCAGCGACTGGACTGTTCGCCCACTCAGTAGCGCTGCCGAAATCTACGCAACCAACGACGTGGCCCACCTCTTCGACTTGGCCGACGAGCTCTTTATTGATCTGACCGCGCTGGGCCGTGTCGCCGCCTTCGACGAAGAGTGCGAAGCGACGCTGACCGCCACCAGCCGCGAACTCCAGCCCCAGCGCTCGTGGTGGAACGTCTCCAATCGTGAAACCGTCGACGCCGCCGACGAACTGGCGTTGCAGTATCTTGCCGGGACCCGGGAAGAACTGGCCGAGATGCTCAACGTGACTCGTCGCTACCTGGTTCCCGACGACGTGTTGCTCGCGATGGCCAAGGCTCGTCCGCGCAGTATTGATGCGGTGCGGTCGTTCATTGGACGCCGCGTCGACGAGGCCTACCTACCCCAGTTTGTCGACGCCATTCGCACCGCGGAGACGAGTGACGGGAGCGAACTTGAACGCCCCTTCGACGACCGTGGCACCGACACCCGAAGCTTGGTATCGCTCCTTCAGGCTCTCGTCTGGCAAACCGCCCACGGCATGTCGCTTGAATCGTCGTTCCTGGCGTCGAAGAACGACTTGTTGGCCCGCATCGATGGACGGCCGTCCAAGCTCGACCGTGGCTGGCGCCACGAAGCAATCACGTCCGTGGTCGACGGTGTTATTGCCGGTGAGCTGGCCGTGGCCTGGCGCGACGGCCAGCTCCAGCTCGTCACCCCGGCCTAGTCGTTCTCCAACGGGACAAGGTCTCGACGAACGCGGCCGCCGAAGGCGTAGCCCACGAGCCCGATGAGGATCACCACGCCCAGCGTGCCCAAGGTGAAGAGCTCAAAACGCGCTCCCGACACTCCCCACGAATCGGTGAAGGAATACGGGATACCGGCGAGCGAATTGAGCACACTCGGCGCAATCGTCGCGAGGGAACCAATAATCAAGAACCCGAGGACCACGACGCCAGCGGCGTAGAAGCCGAGGGTGCCACCAGGCACCGAATACGGGCGACGGCGTTCACTAAAGCGCGAACGCAGCACCAGGACCGCCGGCACAATCAGCAGGTAAGAGAAGAGCAACGTGGAGACTGCGGTGTTGAGCACCACCTGGAAGGCCGAGGCCGATGAGCCGTTGACAATCAGCATGGCCGCGACGGTGAAGAGTGAGCCGATGATCCCCGACGTGATGTTGACGCGCAGCGGAGTGCCGAAGCGCTCGTTGAAGACACCGAAGTAACCACCGAAGTAGGTGCCGTCGGCGGCGGCCATGGCCTGCGTGCGGTCGGTCGAAATCATCCACGAGCTACCCAGGTTGATAACGGCGATGACGAACAGGATTGCGGCGATCTTGATGATGGCGCCGCTGGCCGGACCGTAGACACCGTGGAACACAATGCTCACCGCACTCATGTAGCCCGAGAGGCCACTGACCTTGGAGGCCGGCACGACGAGCACGATGGCCAGCACCGGAAGCAGGTAGGCCAGGGCGGTGATGATTGTGCCGGAACGAATGGCGGGGCCGGTGTCATCGGCCGCGTCAAACATTTCTTCCGAGGCCGAGTTCGGGGCCTCGAAGCCGACGTAGGAAAAGAGCATGACCGGCGCAGCGAAGAGGAAGCCCGACAGCGACGGGCGCAACTGGGTCCAGTCCTGGTGCGCGAAGCCGTGCATGAAGCCGTAGACGGCCGTGGTGCCCACGAGGAGTACGAGCACGGCCATCTTGGCCCAGGCGCCGACATTGACAAAAATCTTGCCGGTCTTAAGCGACATCACCGCGAGCAGAACGGCGATCCAGACGTAGCCCAGTTTGAAGGCCCAGTCGCCAACGGAGTTGGCGGGAATGTTGACGACGTAGGTCGAGAAGGTGCCGTAGGCGATGAAGGCCAGCGACCCACCGAGCCAAATTGGCGTCGTGACCCAGTACATGACCGAGGTAATGCCGGCCACTAGCCGGCCGAAGGCGAACTTCGTCCACTGGTAGGGTCCACCCTCCTCGGGGAAGGTCGAACCAGTTTCGGCAAACAGCATGGAGTACGGCACCATGAATAGAACGACGAGGACAAAACCCCAGGCCAGCGACTGAAGACCACCGGAGGCAATCGTGCCAATGGTGTCCATCGAAATGACGGCGGCCACGATGAAGAGGACGATGTCCACCCGGCGCAGTGACTTGATGAATCGCTTGCTTTGTTGCGCCGCAAGCTCTGTTTGCGTGCCCAGTACCGTTGCGTCCGCCATAGCCCCCACCCTCGTTAACTAGGGAAATCCTAGACAGGGAGACCAGCCGAGTTAGGCCACTTCAGGAATTGCGGGCGGATCGAGGGATGGCTCGCGATTACTCGCCGCAATTACCGCCACGGCACCAACCCCAACGGCCACGCCCACGACTTGCGTGCGGCTCAGGGCTTGGTGGGCCAGCGGCACCGCCGCGACCGAGGCCACCAGGGGATTAAGGCAACCTATGGCGGAAGAGATCGAGGCAGCAACGAAGCGTTGGGCGTAGTTCAGCACGATGTGTCCGAGCGACGGCACCACCGCCACCAGAGCTACCCACTTCCAGTCACTGGCGTGGGAGCGAAAGACCGACTCTCCCGTGCAGAGCCAAATGGGAATGATTAACCCGGCGCAGAGCGTCATGACCGCCGTGGTGAACGTCATGGCCTCGTGGGTTTCGCGCACGCGCTTGGCGCTCAGCCAGTAGCCCGTCCACATCAGCATCGCCCCAACGGCGAGCAGGTCGCCCTGGAAGGCGTACGGGCTTCGAGCCCCGGGACCAAGCACGGCCAACGTGACCCCGGCGATGGCGACACAGATCCACGCCACGTCGCGCGCGCGAAGCCGCTCGTGAAACATCCGTCGGGCGATAATCATTACGAGGGCCGGCTGCATGGCGCCCAGGACCGTGGCGTCAACGACACTCGTCAATTTCAAACTGCAGAAGAACATGGCGAAGTCGGCGGTGAGAAAGAGGCTCGGCACCACGGCCGCTCGAAAAATGGCGCGGGACAGGCGGCGCCCCGTCGCCAAAGTGATGACCAGCAAGAACAGCGCGCCCAACCAGAGCCGCCAGCAGGTCAACACGATTCCCGTCATGCCGTAGGTGAGAGGAACAACGACGCCGACGAAACCCGTCATCAAACTGCCCGCGACGGCCGCGGTAATGCCGCGTGAGACGGTGGCGTGTGACGACGGTGGCACGTGTGAAACCTTATCGGCGCCGACCACGCCACCACTCCCGTGGTGAGAAGATGTCGCATGACCCAAAATGCACCAGTACCAGCGTCGGTAGTGGAGAGCAGGTTCACATCGGTGGCCTTCGCCGCCCTCTGCGCCAGCTTCATCACCATTGGTGGCTCGACCTCCCTCTTCGGCCCCCTGCTCAACGCAATTGCGGCGCGGTTTCACCAGTCACTACCGAGCGCCGGTACCGTGCTCAGCATCTACTTTGTCGGTGGCTTCGTCGGCGTCTTACTCGGCTGGCGAATGGTTGTGCGCTACCCCGGGCGCGTCGCGGCCATCGGCGGCCTGTTGGCCATGACCCTCGGTAGCGGCGCCATCGCACTGGCGGCACAGGCGTCGGCCTGGGTGCTCTTCCTCGCCGGCGCGGCACTCATGGGCGCCGGCTTCGGCACCCTCGACTTCGCCCTCAATACGATTCTGGCGCGCACTGCCGAAGAGGGCCGGGCTCACCGACTCTCCTTCGCCAACGCCTTCTGGGGTGTCGGTTCGATTGTCGGCCCACTCGCCATTATTTTGCTGCGACCCAAGAACTTCCCCGTGCTCTTCGCGATGGTGGCCGTGATCACGCTGCTCTTGTCGCCCCTCTATCGCGGGCTGCACGCACCGGCCCTGCGACACGAACAGGTTGAAACGGATCCCGCGGTTCGGCGAGCCCAGCGTCCGGTGCTGATCACTTTCATCCTCGCCTACGTGCTCTACGTTGGCCTCGAAACGACGGCCTCGGGCTGGATGGCCTCGCACCTGCACGGCATTGGCTACAGCCAGAGCGTCGGTTCCTTCACCACGGCCGGCTTCTGGATTGGCCTAACCATCGCCCGCGCCTTCGGCGGACCGCTTCACCGCTTTTTCTCCGCGCAACAGTTCGTGCTCGGTGGTCTCGCCATTGCGGCCGTGCTCGGTGTCGCGGCCAACAGCCACCTGCTCGCGCCCGTCGCCTACCCCCTGCTCGGCGTCTGTCTCGCCAACGTCTACGTCTTCGGCATCATCTGGTACCAGTCAGTGGCCGGCACCGACAATCGAGGCATCGCCATCATCATCGTGTTCACGATGATCGGCGGCGTCGTTGGCCCCGGTATCACCAGTGGCCTTGTCTCGCTGACGAGCGTTCGGGCCGTGCCGTGGTCCATCGCCGCGCAAGCGCTGTTAACACTGGCCGTCTTTGCATTTTCACGACGCTTTCGCGCCGCCGACTACATCGCGCAGAGCAGCTCGTAGATCACGTGCGCGGCGGCGATGCCGGTGATTTCGGCGTGGTCGTAGGCCGGGGCCACTTCCACCACGTCGGCGCCGACCAGGTTCAGGTTCTTAAAGGACCGAATAATGCCCAGCAACTCACGGCTCGTGATGCCGCCGGCCTCCGGCGTCCCGGTACCCGGGGCGTGCGCCGGGTCCAGCACGTCGATGTCAATCGAGACGTAGACCGGACGATTCTCGACCCGGGCCGCGATTCGTTCTATGGCACCGGCGAAGCCTAAGTAGTCGAACTCCGTAGCGGAGAAGATATCGAAGCCCAGGTCGGCGTCGTCGGACAGGTCCTTCTTCGAATACAGCGGGCCGCGAACGCCGACGTGCATCGAGCCGTCCTTGTCGATGAGTCCCTCTTCGGACGCCCGGCGAAAGGGCGTGCCGTGGGTGTAGGCCGCACCGAAGTAGGTGTCCCACGTGTCGAGGTGGGCGTCAAAGTGAATCACCGAAATCGGGCCGTGCTTCGCGGCCATCGTGCGCAAGAGCGGCAGGGCGATGGTGTGGTCGCCGCCGATGGAGACGACACGCTTGGCGCGTTCGTGCAGAGCTCGAGAGCCGTATTCGATGTCGCGGATGGCTTCTTCGAGATCGAAGGGGTTGACCCCGAGGTCACCGGCGTCGGCGATCTGGAACTTGGCGAAGGGCGACACGTCAACGGCCGGGTTGTAGGGACGCATCAGTCGTGACGACTGACGAACGTGGCTGGGACCGAAGCGAGCACCGGGGCGGTAGCTCACACCGGTGTCAACGGGGATACCGAGCAGGGCAATGTCGATGTCGCTCACGTCGTCAATCTGCGGCAGACGAGCGAACGTGGGCAGGCCGGCGTACCGGGGAATCTTGGTGGCGTCGACCTGACCGACGTGACCGTTTTCGATAATGCGGGGAAGCTGCTCTGCGCCCATTGGCGACTCCTTAAAACTAGGCAGTGAAGGTCGGATCGGCGCTGAGGTGTTCGTGCACCCCGAGCCAGCGACCATCAATCAATTGGAAGACTATGGTCTCGCGCTCACCGGTGATGACGTCGCCGTCCTCTCCGGCGAGGGTGGTCCGTACTTGGTGGGTGAAGACAGCGCAGGTCTCACTCAGCCGTTGTACCGACTGATTAGCCGACGTACAGCCCCGCACCGCGAAACCGTCCGCTTCCCAGCCAGCCCACACCTCGCGGTAGTCGGCCCGGCTCTCGAGCAGGCGATCGAAGTTATAAAAGAGGAAGGTCGCCGACTCGTCAAATGACGCGAAGTAGGCCTCCGTGTCGTGAGCGCCAAAAGCCGCCACCAAATCGGTGGCGGCCTTCAGCACTGCGTCGGTGGTCATCGGACTTCTTCGCCGCGCGCCAGTGCCGCTTCCGACGCCGCCACGGCGGCGTCTTCGGCCGTGCGGTCAATCCCGCGGGTGATGACGAGGTAGAGAATGCCCGAGACGAACAGACCAATAATCCAGGAAATGTCCACCATGTTCAACTGCTGAACGCCCCAGCTGGTGTAGTAGCTCGGGATGTACATGAAGGGAACCTCGACCAGGATGCCAATGAAGTAGGCGGTGAGTCCACGGCCACCCCAGCGGCCGTAGATGCCCTTGTTGGTGAAGAAGTCGGTAATCGCGAACTTCCCGTGACGCACGGCGTAGAAGTCAATCAGGTTGATCGCCGTCCACGGGGCGAGGATGTACAACATGATGGTCAGCGCGTCATAGAGCGCGGTCGACGCCACGTTGAACAAGATGCCGAAGAAACCAGCGATGATGCCGAGCACCAGGATCACGGTGACACGGGCCTTGGCACCAGTGGCCACGGGGCGCCACGAGTCAATGGCCGTCACCACGGAGAGCATGCCCGAGTAGGCACCCATGCCCATCGTGGCGACCAGAGCCAGCGTGGACAGGATCACCAGAATCGTGCCGCAGTGAGCGACCGCGTGGTTACCGGCCTGGCTCAAACCGTGGAGCGGGTCCGAGGTGTTGAGGTAAATCGCCAGCCAGGCGCCCATGGGGATAAGCCAGATCGGCGACAGTGAGCCACCCCAGAAGACGGAGCTAATCAAGCTGCCCTGCTTCGTCGACTTCGGCAGGTAGCGGGTGTAGTCGGAGACGTACGGCGCGTAGGTGATGTTGTACGAAGCGGCGAGGGCGAACATCGCAAAGAAGCCAGCCGTGTTGTAACCCAACTTCGCCGTCGAAACGGTGCTGTGGTAGCTGAACAGACCAATCGTGGTGATAATCCAGAATGGGAACGACGCGAAGAACAGGCCAATGAAGACGCGGTGAATCCAGTCGTGACCGTAAATCGCAATAACGATGGTCAGTACCATCAGGCCCACGGCGACCGCGTTGGTGTTCCAGCCAAAGAGCGACTTAATACCGATTTTCAAGATGACCGTGTCGACGACCAGGAAGGCCACGAATGTAAAGGTCGAGGCCAGCAGCGGCACGATGACGCCCTCGTAGCCGAACTGGGCGCGGGACTGGATCATCTGGGGCAGGCCCAGCTTCGGGCCCTGGGCCGCGTGGGCGGCCATGAACAGGGTGCCGAACAGAACACCAATGACGGCGGCCACGGTCGACCACCAGAGGTTCAGGCCCAGCAGTGGTCCCGAGAAGCCGATGGCCACGGTAAAGGGCTGAAAGTTACCGAGGAACCAGAACGGTCCCTGGCGCCAGACCTTGCCGTGACGCTCCTTTTCGGGCACGTAGTCGATGTGTCGACTCTCAATTGCCGTAAGGCTTTCTTTTTCACCAGCCATAGTCATTCCCCCTATTAGATTCGGGGGCAACGCTATCCCACGTTGGGAGTCAAGTGGGTGATTGTTTGATTCGAAACAAACCAACCACATTTCTAGGGAGAATTCTGTGACGATCGTCAACTGCAGCCACCTATTGCATACCGGCATGCAGGTCTACCCGGGCGATCCCACCGTCACGATTAGCCCGGCGCTCCACGCCGAGACCGACGGCGTGAACGTGCTCTCACTGCACATCGGCTCACAGTCGGGGACACACGTCGACTCGCCGTTTCACGTGCGCAACGATCTCCTCACCCTCGACCAACTTCCCCTGGAGCGTTTCGTCGGGCGTTGCGTGGTCGTTGACGCGACCGGCCTTGAACCACGGTCGGGAATTCCTCACGAGCGCTTCACCGCCGTCGACTACCACGACGCGAGCATTGTCCTGGTACGCACCGACTGGTCCGATTACTTCGGCAGTGACCAGTACCTCGCTCACCCCTACCCCAGCGAGGTCTCGCTGCAGTTTCTTCTGGACCTCGGTATTCGCTCAATCGCGCTGGACTTTCTCTCGCTGGACCACACGCCCGACGACGCGAGCGAAGCACAACTCACCAATCACTACCTCTGGAGCGAGGCCGGTGGCGTCATCGGCGAGAACCTGACGAACCTACGGTCCGTCACCCCCGCTACCCCCATCTTTTCCTTCCTCCCCCTGAACCTCGGGGCGAGCGATGGGGGCCCCGTCCGCGCCATCGCCTTCAGCGAAGACGTCCTTGGCTAAACCGCGGCCCAGCCCCCGTCAACGGGCAGCACCGCACCGCTGATGTCGCTCGCCGCATCCGAGGCCAGAAAAACCACCGCGGCGGCGACCTCGTCGGCTTCAGCGATGCGCCCAACGTTCGACCGGTACTGCGACAGGGCCTCGACGCCCAAGGCGTTCGCTTGCGGGTGGACGTCGAGGTTGGTGGCCACGCCCCCGGGGGCCACCGCATTGACGCGGATGCCGTGATCGCGGTAGAGCAGCGCACTCGACAGCGTGAGGCCAATGAGACCGTGTTTTGAAGTGGTGTAGGACACTCCGGCCGCCGAACCTCGCAGTCCGGCCTCCGACGTCACGTTGACAATCACGCCGCCGTCGTGGTCTAAGAAGTGGCTGGCGAGCGCCTTCGTCATCAGAAACGGGGCCGTAAGGTTCACGTCGAGCACCCGGCGCCACATGTCAATGCTGGCCTCATGGGGAGCACTCATGTCGTCCATGATGCCGGCGTTATTTACCAGGATGTGCACCGGGCCGAGGGACTCAATCGTGTGACGCACGACGTAGTCAACAACCTCGGGATCGCTAACGTCGCCGAGCAGTGCCACGGCGGCCACGCCACACTCGCGGGCGTCGTCGGCGACAACATTGGCCCGCTCCAGATTGCAGTCCACGACGGCAACGGCGGCCCCCTGGGCCGCTAGCTGCAATACCACCGCTCGACCGATACCGGAACCACCACCGGTGACGATGGCTACTTTCCCAACAAATGTACCCTGCGTCAACGAAACCTCCCCCTGTTGCCCCTTTGTCTAGATGCTCAAAGGGTGCGGTGGATAGGGTCCTATGTCACTCGACGCGACACGGAAGTGGTCCGCTAGTGGTGTCGAGCGTTAGTTTCGAGCAATGAGCGCCACTTGCGCTTGGCGAACACCAGTTGAACGTCGGAGACGTGTCGCTCGAGGAAGGCCGCTTCGCAGTAGCGCAAGTACATGTCCCACATGCGGGCGAACTTCACCCCGAGTCCGAGGGCGTCATAGGCGCTCTGGTTCGACGCCAGATTTTCGCGCCAGCGACGAAGCGTCTCGGCGTAATGACGACCGATGTCCTCGAGGTGGATGAGGCGCAGGTCGCTCACCGCCGTCACCGAAGACTGGATGGCCTCGATGCTGGGCAAGAATCCGCCAGGGAAGATCATGTTCTTAATGAAGTCCTCGGCATCCTTGGTGCGCTCGTAACTGAAGTCATCGATGACGATGGCCTGCAGCGCCACCAATCCGTCGTCCTTCACCAAATGGGCCAGGGTGCTGAAATACGTGTCGAGTTGGCGCCAACCAATCGCTTCGATCATCTCCACCGAGACCAACTTGTCGTAGGTGCCGGTCAACTCGCGATAGTCCTGATTTCGAATCTCGACACGGTCGCCCAGACCTTTGCGAGCAACGAGGTCAGTGGCGTACTCAAACTGGGCGTCTGAGATGGTGACTGAGGTCACCTGACAGCCGTAGTGTTCGGCGGCGTGGACGGCGAGACCACCCCACCCGGTACCGATTTCAACGAGGTGGTCACTGGGCTGGAGATCGAGCTTGCGACAGAGCATGTCGAGCTTGGCCTTCGAGGCCTCTTCCAAGGAAACCTCGGGCGACGTGAAGTACGCACAGGAGTACATCATCGTGGGGTCGAGCATGAGCGAATAGAACGCATTGCCGAGGTCGTAGTGGGCGATGATGTTCTCTTTGTCGCGGGCCTTGTTCACGCGAACGAACTTGCGCCGAATGCGCGTCACCGGCGCCAGGGCGCGAGCGAGGTGGTCGATGTAGGCGAGCAACGGGTCCATATTGCGAATAACGCTCTGGATGAACGCGGTGAGATCCTCCACGTCCCACCAGCCCTCGGTGTAGCTTTCGCCGAAGCCGACCGACCCGCCTTTGACGAGCGCGGTGTAAGTTCGGCGATCGTGCACCGTCACCGTGTGTTCGGGTAGACCACGACCGAAGGTGCGGGTACCCCGGTCGTCCACCACGTGGAACGTGCCGAAGGACATGCGCTTAAGCAAGAAGGTCAGCACGGCCTCGGCCCAGCGGGCGGGGCGCAGCGACGCGACTTGTTGGGTGTGGGGGGCGATGACCTTAGCCACGAGTATGCCCTGGCTCCTTACTTGCTTTGTTTGGATGAGTGAAGAATGGGGCTCGCTTTCGCCAGAGTCGCCACGCTTCGCGATAAATACCGTAGGTCACGCCGTAGGTCATGAAGGGGCGGCGCCACACCACGGCCGAAAGTGTGGCCTTCGTGAGTTCCACTCGGTCGAGCGACAGCGAGGCGTCGAAGACGCGCTCTTCGCCCCGACGATTGCCAATGTGCAGGGCCAGGTGCTCCTGGGGCGGCGACCACGTGCAGACGTACTCGTGGTCCATGCCGAGAAAGGGAGACACGTGCAGCTCCTTCGCGAACCGGTGTGAAGCCTCGTCACCACGAAGAACATACCGCCGACGCTCGAGCCAGGGGGTCGAGCGAACTTCTAACACCACAGCCGCGACTTCCTCGCCGGCGGGGTCGTAGACGTAGTAGGTCGTCAGGGGGTTGAAGAGAAATCCCCAAGTGCGAACGTGTCCCAGCAGGGCGATAGGTCCCGTCGGGCGGTCGCCCAGGGCGAGGGTGACCTCTCGTCGAATGGACTCATCGAGCGAAAGGGCGCGGTCGCCCCCAAAGTCGTTGCGGCGAAACCAGAGCGGTCGCGGCGAACGCACCGACCACGCCCAGTGCAGGCGGCTCAATTCATCCAGTTCGTCGAGGAAGAGCAGCGGCAAGGTGGTGCGGTATCGGAATTCGTGGGCCACGCCGCCGGTCGCGTCAGTGGCGAACCGCTTATGGCGCACCCACCCGTCGTAGAGCGCGCTGCGCACCTACACCACCACGTCGAGCGGCGCGCCGAGCGCCTTCGCGACGACAAAGCCACTGCGGGCACCGTCTTCGTGAAAGCCGTAGCCCCAATACGCCCCGGCGTACGAGATGCGGTCGACGCCCGAGATTTCGCCGTGCCGTGCCTGTGCGGCGACGGCGGCCCCGTCAAAAACGGGGTGGGCGTATTCGAGTTGGGCGATGACCTTGGACGGCGCAACGGCGTCGGCCTGGTTCAGCGTGACGTAAAAGGTCTCCTCGCCCTTGTGGCCTTGGAGCCGTGACACGTCGTAGGTCAAGGTCGGCACCGTTGCGCCGGGCAAGCGGCGATAGTTCCACGAGGCCCGCGCTCGCTTGCGGCGAGGCATGAGTGCGGCGTCGGTGTGCAGCGTGGCCTGGTTGGGCTGGAAGCGCAAGGCGCCCAGCACGTCGCGCTCGGCCGTTGTCGGTTCCTGAATCACGCTCAATGCCTGGTCGGCGTGGGTCGCCATCACGACGTGATCGAAGGACTCTTCACCGTGCGGCGTCACGACGGTCACGCCATGGCCCTCTCGGCGGACTCCGAGCACCGGGCTCGAGAGGCGAATACCGTCTCCTAGTCGAAGGGCGATGGCGTCGACGTACTGCACGGAACCACCCACAACGGTGCGCCATTTGGGCTGATCGTAAATTGACAGCAGTCCGTGGTTGTCAAGGAATCGAAAAAGCGACGTGGCCGGGAAGTGGGCGAACGTCGTCGGGTCGGCCGACCAGATAGCGGCGCCCATCGGGATGAGATAGAAGTCCACGAATCCGTTGCTGTAGTCACCGCGATCGAGAAACTCGGCCAAGCTCTCGCTGGATGCTCCGGCGGCGAGATGGGCCTTCGCGTCCTTATTGAAGCGCGTGATGTCGCGGAGCATGCGCCAAAACGTGGGACGAGCGAGGTTCCGAGTCTGAGCGAAAATTGTCAGCAGATTAGAGCTGCGCCACTCGAGGTTCGCCGCATCGTCGGCTACCGAGAAACTCATATCGCTCGGTCGTGACTCGATGCCCAACTCCTCGAAGAGCCGAGTGAGCAGCGGGTAACACTTGTGATTAAAGACCATGAAGCCGGTGTCAACGGGATAAAACGTACCGTTGCTCTCGACCTGGTGGGTGTGGGCGTGGCCGCCCAGACGGTCATCGGCCTCGAACAGGGTGATGTCGTGGTGTTGGTGCAGGAGGTACGCGCTGGTTAAGCCGGCAACCCCACTGCCCACAATTGCAATTCGCACGTCGGCGTACTCCTTTAAATGCTGTCGACGGCGCCACGACCGACATTCGTCCAGCAGACTACCCGTAAAGTGGCGGAAACCGACAGGAGTTGTCATGGCCCACTACCGCACCACTATTACGAGTTCTCTGACCATCGACGATGCATTCGACTACATGGCCGACTTTGCCAACGCCGCCGACTGGGACCCGGGCGTGGTGGCGGCCGAACGGCTCTTCGACGGCCCTGTAGGCCTCGGCAGCCGCTTCTTGCTCCAGGCAGCGTTCGGAAAGAGCGTCGTACCCATGGAGTACGTCCTCGCCGCCTACGAGCCGGGCAAGCGCATCTTGCTGGTGGCCGAAACTGACCGAGTGAAGTCGATCGACGAGATTACGTTCGCGCCCTCCGCCAACGGGTGCACCGTCACCTACGACGCCGACCTCGCCACCCTCGGACGGTTTCGCTGGGCAACGCCACTCGTCGCCATCATGTTTAAGAAGATCGGCGACCGGGCGCGTGACGGTCTCCAGCGCGTCTTGAACTCCTAATGGCCGCTTCGTTCGCCAACGCCATCGACGGTGCCATCGAATCAATTGTGCCGCTGAGTTTTACCCGTAGTGGGTATGCCGTGCGCTCTCGGCTCTACCGCTGGACTGCTCCGGCGGCTCTCAGCGGCAAGACGGTCGTTGTGACGGGCGCCACATCGGGACTTGGCCGGGACCTGGCCTTCTCCTTCGCAGCTCGCCAGGCTCGCGTCATCTTGGTTGGGCGCGACCGCGCCCGTTGCGAACGAGTCGCGAAGGAAATCGCCGCGGTGTCTCCCGACGCATCAACGGAAATCGTCGTTATGGACATGGCGTCGCAAGCGTCGATTCGTGACGGGGCGGCGCTGATTGCCCGTCTAGCGCCAACGGTTGACGTACTCGTTCACAACGCCGGTGCCATCACCCAAGAGTGGACTCGCTCGCCGGAGGGGATTGAAGTGACCGTCGCGGCCCAGGTCGTCGGCCCCTTCATTTTGACTTCCCTACTCCTACCAGCCCTTGAGCAGTCGGGCGACGCCAAAGTAATCACGGTGACCTCGGGCGGCATGTACACCTGGAAGTTCTCGCTGGACGACCTTGAGATGTCAACCGCCAACTACGACGGTGTGAAGGCCTACGCGAGAGCTAAGCGGGCGCAAGTTATTTTGGCCCACGCTTGGGCCAACCAAGGGGCCCACCCCACAATTCGCTTCGTGACTATGCATCCGGGTTGGGCAGCCACACCGGGATTAGCACACTCCCTGCCGACGTTCTATCGCTTCCTTCACCCCTTCTTGCGAACGCCCGCGCAGGGCGCCGACACGGTCGTATGGCTAGCGAGCGCCCCTAATGCGAATCTCCGCGATGGTGCGCTCTACTTTGACCGCCGTCCTCGAAACGAACACAAACTGAAGCGCACTCAGCCCCTCAATGCCGCAGCCGACCAGTCCGCGCTGTGGCAATGGTGCAACACTCGCGTCGACGGTGTGAATTTTTCCGAGTGAATGTGCGAGAGTGAAGAGCATGGCCCGACACTCCTGGAAAGCAAATTGGCACCTACACCCTGGCGTTCGCTCAGGCGAGGAACTCTCCTTTGGCGAGCGAGCGGCGGATCGCATGCGTAACACCATGGGCTCGTGGCCCTTCATCTTTATTTTTTTCGGCGTGATGATTTCATGGGCGCTGGTCAACACGTGGCTACTACAACGAGTGCTTCACCACCGACCCTTCGATCCCTATCCCTATATTTTGCTCAACCTCTTTCTCTCGATGATGGCGGGTGTTCAGGCCGCCGCACTCCTAATTGCGGCCAAGCGAGCTGACGCGATTAGCTCCGAGGTCGCCCTCCACACATCGAAGAACACGGATGACATCAAGGTGCTCATTCAAGAATCGACGGACCTCTTGCAGGCCGTCAAACGAAATACTGACCTGCTCGACGAACTACACGCCCATGTGACCGCAATCGGCAAAAAGGTTGGAGTCGATGGCGGACGCTTCCAGCCGCCCGCCGCATCGTAGGGTGCCCGTTCGACAATTTGTTGAATATTCGTCCTTTTACCAAGGTTTTATTCGCTAATTCTTACCTTCGTTCGGTACGTTGGCTCGCATGGGGTCATCCGGTACCGCCGCTACGACACGCGAGGCGTGGGGACCAGAGAAGGTTGCGCCCACTCGTCGCTCTACTCGCCGCCCCCCTCGCGTCACCGTCGACATTCTCCTAACGCTGGCGGCCGTCGGCTTTGGCATTTCCCTCGCTCTCGTGATGACCACCGAGAGCTGGAGCGCGATCCACGCCTCGGGTGGTTGGTGGCTCCTCGTCACCCGTCTGTCGGGCATGGCCGGCGGCTACGGTCTCGCCATTCTCGTCCTGCTCATCGCCCGCCTTCCCTGGCTTGAGCGAATCGCCGGCCAGGACCAACTCGTGCGCTGGCACCGGTCGCTCGCCCCCACGACCTACTGGCTGGTGGCGCTGCACATCGCAGCATCCTTGTTGGCCTACGGCGCCATGCAACAGGCCTCCGTGTGGAAGCAGCTCCTCGACTTCATCCGTCACTATCCCGACATGCTGAGTGCGCTGGTCGGTTTCGGACTACTCACGATGGCGGCGGCGACCAGTATTCGTCAGGCCCGTCACGCACTCAAGTACGAGACGTGGTGGACCGTCCACCTCTATACCTACCTCGGCCTAGCCTTCACCTTCTTCCACCAAATTCGCACGGGCGTTATGTTCGCGGGTCACCCACTGGCGACCGCGGGCTGGGAGGCCTTCTGGGCCGGCGTCGCCCTGCTGGTCATTGGACTACGCGTGGGTGTGCCACTGCTTCGCAACGCCCAGTGGCAACTGCGGGTTGAATCAGTCACTAGCGATGCCCCGGGTGTTGTCGTCGTCAAGGTCAAGGGTCGGGGACTTGATCGCATGCACGTCGACGGCGGCCAGTTTTTCCAGTGGCGCTTCTTGGCGCGCGGCCTGTGGTGGCACGCCCACCCCTACTCACTCTCGGCCCTACCTCGGCCGCCCTATATACGCTGCACCGTCAAGGGTCTGGGCGATCATTCGCGGGCAATCGCCTCACTCCGGCCCGGTACGCGCGTTTTCGTCGAAGGCCCCTACGGCGCCTTCACTCGTCACGCCAGTCGCACCAACAACGTGGTTCTCATCGGTGCCGGCGTCGGGACGCCCCCGTTGCGCTCGCTCCTCGAGGACCTGCCGGAGAGCACGCACGTCACCGTCATCCTGCGCGGCTCCAGCGGCGACGACATTGTTCACCGTGACGAGATGAAGGCCTTCGTCGAGAGTCGCAATGGCTCCTACTTTGAAATAATTGGCAGTCGCAACGAGGCGCCGCTCACCGCCGCATCACTCAAGACCATGTCGCCTACGATTCACAAAAGTGACATATTTCTCTGCGGGCCGGAGGGATTCATGACCGATACTCGAACTATCTTGTCCCAGCTACGCGTTCCCCACTCCAACATCCACTTCGAAAGTTTCGCCTTCTGATGCTCCGTCGCGCCCCCCTCATCCTCGTTGGCACCGTTGTCGGCGTCGCCGGCGTGCTCTCATTCCGTTCGACGCCAGCCTCTTTGAACATCACGGTCTCGACAACCTCGACGCCGCCGCCGACCACCACACCTCCGGCCGCTACTACCACGACCGTTCACCACACGCCGTCCACGACAACGACGGCACCGCCACCCACCACGACCAGCCGACCGACCGTCATTTCGCACACTCGTTGTCACCCGGTCGCCACCACGACCTCCCCGACGGCCCCCACGACGACGACCGTGCACCACACGCCGTCTACGACGACGACCACGCCGCCCGTCACGACGACGAGCCACCCGACCACCACGACAACGATCACCATCACCATTCCCGGTGGCGGTGGCGGTGGTGATGACGGCGGCGTCAACGACCACGTCGTCAGTCGCGCGTTGCCGACGGTGTACCAGGCCGGAGCAAATCACCACGTCGTGAGCCACGCCTCCCACCCGGTCACCACGGCCACCGTGTGCGTAACAACGTCGACGACGGTTACCACGACGCCTGCAGTCACGACCACGACGACGGCGCACACGCCGACCACCACAGTGCACCACGCCCCGTCAACGACCATGACGACACACCCCGTGACCACGACAACCTCAGGGGTCCGCACCGCTCTCGGTGCCACGGTTAACTACCACTACGGCACGCTCAGCGTGAACGTCACGGTTAGCGGAAAGACAATTACGTCCATCACCATCGCGTCGCTGAGTGATGGCGGCAACCCGCGATCGGCAAACATCGACAACCAGTCAATCCCCTTGCTAATTAGTGAGGCTCTGAAGGCGCAAAGCGCCTCAATTGCTTCGGTTTCCGGAGCGAGCTACACCAGCGCCGGTTTTATCGCCTCGCTTCAAAACGCGCTGACGCAACTGGGCTTGTAGCCCCGTGGCTACCTCGACGCGCCACGAACGCATTTCGGTGATGGGCACCGTCGTCACCGTTGATCTTTTCGGTGACGACGAACACAGTGACGCACTTCTCGCTGAGGCGGAGCAAAGTCTGCGAGCAGCCGATGAACTCTTCTCGCTCTGGAAACCGGAAAGTCCGTTCTCCCGCTTTCGTCGCGGGGCACTCACCATTGACGACACGCCCGAGGTCCTGCGGCGGGTGCTCGACGAGTGCCGGCCACTCGTCCCGCTAAGTGACGGGTGGTTCGACCCGTGGTCCCTTCCGGGCGGTGTCGACGTCACTGGCTACGTCAAGGGATGGGCCGCCGAACGGGCGGCCGACATTCTCGCCACGGGCAGCTTCGTCGGACTCATCGTCAACGCTGCCGGCGACATTGCGACCCGTGGGCGGGACGAGGATGGCGAGCAGTTTCGGGTCGGCATCGTGTCGCCGACCGCGCCCCAAACACTGGCGGCTGCTATCACGCTCGACGGCGCGGTGGCGACCTCCGGTAGCTACGAACGTGGGGCCCACTTGTATAACCCGAAGGCCCGCCACTTCGGCACCAAGGCCGCCAGCGCCAGTGTTACGGGGCCGAACCTCGGTGTCGCCGACGCTCTCGCGACGGCCGTGGTCTGTGGAGGGCTGGCCGCACTAGAGGTCGTGCGAGAAATTCCCCACTACGAAGCGATGGTTACCCTCTACGACGAAACTGTGCACGCTACCGAAGGATTCCCCTTCGTGGGCGATTAGTGGCGGCGGCGCGAGCGCACGGGCGCGATAAGCACCAGCGAGAGGTACGTCACCACGGCAATGGCTAAGTGCAACCACACCAACACGAACACACCGGCGGCCGGCTGACCGAGGTACCAAATGGCCACGTCCGGCAGCAGCAAGACAATGGTCACCACGACCGCCATCCGCAGGAAGAGCCACGTTGCTTGTGACGAAATTCGGGCCACGATCGGCCATCCGGCGCAGGCGATCAGGACGCCGACGATGGTCAGCTTGGCGTAGTCGGCGAACTGGAAGTGCTGGTAGTGCTTCTGCGCGGGGTAGACCGCAATGCCGATCTTGACCAGCACCCAGTCGGCCAGGAGTGATCCAACGATGGCGACCACAGTCGCCAACGCAACCGACGACGTGCGTGGCGGCGTGCGTGGTTTGAAATCGACGTGAAAGTACCGCAGCACGGGCTGCAGGACAGCGGGGAACTGTTCGATGGTGAGGTTCACTCGAGACTCCTTAGGTCTTCCTCATTCTAAGAGGACTACTTAGTCCAGCGACCCCAACGGGGTTTCTTCCAATAACCCACGGAGTTGGCGACCCATGTCGCGCGCCGCCCCAGAGATTTCACCGACGACCACTCCTTCGATGGAAATGTCGTCACCCGGTTGGTAGAGCGACACGCGCATCCCGCGGCCGCCTCGCCGGGCGACCATGGTCCACGGGAGTCCGCGAACACCGGAGTCGGCCTGGGCAACAATGTCTGATCCCTCGAGTCGCAGATCCCACTGTGGTGAGCGGGCGGCGTCGAGGACGCGCGCGAGGTCCGACGAC
>Ga0007804_1000201_pt1 | contig 23909 bp, 8 predicted proteins | sample CryBogCBE25Aug07_FD_60367 | JGI IMG/M metagenome (GOLD analysis project Ga0007804, IMG submission 60367) | Freshwater microbial communities from Crystal Bog, Wisconsin, USA - CBE25Aug07 | ecosystem: Environmental > Aquatic > Freshwater > Lake | place: Crystal Bog, Wisconsin, USA | collected... | reverse complement strand
GTATTATACTATGCAGTTAATGGAGTAGTTACATCAAGTACTGGTTTTACTACTAACTTTACTGCTTCACGAGTTAACTATATAGGTAGAGATGATGCAGCAACAGACAAATATTTTCCTGGATATATTTCAAATCTACGTGTAGTGAAGGGTACTGGTTTATATTCTACAAACTTTACTCCAAGTACAACCCCATTGACAAAAACAAGTCAAGGTGCCATTGCAAGTCAAGTAGTACTACTAGCATTACAAAGCCCTACATTTGTAGATAATTCTGTTAGTGCACTTACTATAACAAATAGCGGTACAGTGGTTGCATCTACTTATAATCCATATTCTTTATACAACGGCAACGATGTTACAATTGAAGCATGGGTAATGTTAAATGCTGCACCAACAACTGCTGGTTTCATTATTAATAACAATGCAAGTAGTACAGGTTATTTTGGTATTTCAATCAATACTGCTCGTACAGTATCTGTGTTTAGTGATAGTACTGCAACTGCAGTGGTTACATCTGCTAATTTAGTTCCATTGAATCAATGGGCACATGTTGCGGTAGTATTTAACAATAGTACAATTTACATTTATATCAATGGTGTAAAAGATGCAAACTCAGTTGCAAAAGTATCATTATGGGGAGCAACAGCTTCTGGATTAGTTTATATTGGTAGACAAGCAAGTGCGGCTGCACAATACTTCCCTGGATATATGACCAATGTAAGAATGGTATACGGTAGTGCATTATATCTTGTGAAATTTACCCCACCTACAAGCCCACTCACTGCGATTACTAATACTATGTTCTTAGGATTACAAAGTAATGCTACAACAGATGCAAGTACTAATAATTACACCGTAACAAAGAACGGCACTGGATTGTATTTGTCAACAATGAACAGTCCCTTTGCAACATACATGCCGACTATTGCGAATGGTAATAGTATTACATTAGGATGGCAACAAGGTGCATCGCCTACTGATTACATGACACTTACACCTGGATATGTAACTGCGTTTCAAATTCCCGGAGACTTCACACTTGAAACATGGTTATACATGGCAGTTGTACCATCAGGGTATGTTAGCGTAATTGACTATAGAAGTACAGGTACTGATGCATGGGTATTTGGATTACAAACAGGCGCAAAAGTAGATTTCTATTGGGGTAGTGCTGGTCGTCTTACTGCAAATACTTCACTTGCTGCAAATACCTGGTATCATATTGCCGCAACAAGAAAAAATGGTGTATTGAATTTATGGTTAAATGGTGTGTTAGATGCTACAGTAGCTAATGTCATTGACTTCGGTACAAGAACTGCTACATCTATTCGTTATGGTGCATTGATTGACCCTGCTTATTGGAGTGGTTATTTAAATAATACTCGTTTCATTAATGGTACTGCAATATACACAGGTACATTTATACCAAGTACTGCACCTTATTCATTAACATCAAGTAGTGGCACAAATACATTAGCAGTAACTGGTATTACAACATACCCAACAGTTAATACTCCAATTGGATTAACATATAGCGGTAGCTTATATTTTGGTGGCGGCTCAACAAGCTATACATCAATACCCAACTCTGGTAGATTCAACTTAGACACATATAACTTTACAATTGAAGCATGGTTTTATTCTACAAGTGCTAGTTCAATCACTATTTTAAGTGCAGGTAGTGCAACTACAACTGATTATGCATGGGCATTGAATATAGTAAAATCAACCACTACATATTTTACATTTATAAGTTATACTGGGTTTGGCCAAACAAATACGTTATCAGTACAAAGTCCTACAACTACAGTAAACTTAAATTCTTGGTATCATATTGCATTGGTTCGTAATGGGTCGTCAATCACTTTCTATTTGAATGGTATTAATATTGGAGTAGTATCATTAACATATGGTCAATTATTGGGTCTTACATCTCAGCCTTTTGTATTAGGTAATAATACAAATTCATATACAAGTAATGGTTTTTATGGGTACATCAGTAATGCACGTGTGATTAGGGGTTATGCAGTATATACAGGCAACTTTACACCAAGCACAAGCCCACTAACCAATACACAAAATGCAATAACAAACATTAATGCTATTAGTGGCACTACTGTAAGTTTATTAGCATTACAAAATTCTGTAACTACAGATGCAAGTAGTAATGCATTTACATTGACTGCAACTGGATCACCAACGTTAAGTACAACTGTATTCCCTAACTTTACATTAATAAATGGCTATAGTGGATTTTTTGATGGTAGTACAACTTATTTGACTATTCCAAATAGTACTACTGTAAACTTATTAGGTTTTATTTATACTATAGAAGCTTGGGTATATACAGCAACTATACCTGCATCTGTCTCACCTATTATTAATAAAACAACTGGATCAAGTGGTTGGTCTTTGAGAATTAATAATACTGGAAGAATGTCATTTGTATATCCAAATGTAGGATTCACTGATTTTGGTCCAGTCTTATCAACTAATACTTGGTACCATGTGGCAGTAGCAAGTACTAACGGAAGTTATACGTCATTGTACGGATACGTAAACGGAGTGCAATATTCTATAACAATGGTAGGTACAAGTAGTGACATAGCTACACTTCTTACAATTGGATATGAGTCAGGTTCAAATACATATTTTAATGGTTATTTGTCAAATGTTCGAATTGTAAGAGGTATTGCAGTATATACAGGTAATTTTACTCTACCAACTACACCATTAACAGTATCACAAAGTAGCAGCACAAACATTAATGCTATATCAACTAACGCATATAGTGTATTGTTTAGTGGATCAAATTATTTGACAATCGCAAGTAACGCTAATTTTGCATTGACTGCAAACTATACAATTGAATTATGGTATTACCTTACATCAGCCCCAACTAGTAGCTATCAATGTATTTTCAGTACAGGTTCTAATAACTTCTTCTTGCAATACAATAATACGAACTTTAACATAGGTAAAAATTTAGTTGGGCCTACCGTGGCATTCAACTATGGATTTACAATTAATCAATGGTATCATATTGCAGTAGCAAGATCAGGTTCAGTTGTGTATGGATTTGTCAACGGCGTGTTAATTAGTTCGGGAATAGATACAACATCTTGGGCACAAAGTGGTGTTACACTTGGTGCGTTAGTTGGTGGCGCACAATTATGTACTGGATATATATCTAACTTCCGTTTGGTTAATGGTACTGCGTTATATACCTCATCATTTACTCCATCTACAAGTCAATTAACCGCAGTAGCAAATACTCAATTGTTAACATGTCAAAGTCCTATCATCTATGATAATAGCGCAAATGGATTTACAATTACCAATACTGGTAGCCCAGTTGTATATCCTGCATATGGTTTGTTTGGTACAGGTGTAACACAATTACTAGTTTTACAGAATTCATTAGTTACTGATGCAAGCGTTAATAATTTTACATTAAATATTCCTGCTAATACCCGTAGTGCACTTAGTACATTAACACCGTTCTCAACTAATAATAATGGTTATAGTGGTCAGTTTAATGGTAACTTGCAATATCTATATGCTCCTGCAAGCACAAATTGGCAGTTTGGTAGCAACAACTTCACAGTAGAACTATGGGCTAATATCAATCAAGTAAGCGCACAAGGTACTGTATTTGTTGGGCCTTGGGGTATACCTGGTGGAACAAATAGAACTTGGATATTTGCATTAGTTGCAGGGTCAGGTATCGCATTTATATATAGTACTACCGGAACTAATGCAACTTCTATTACTACATCTTTCATTCCAACATTGAACACATGGTACCATCTTGCTGCAGTTCGCAATGGAAACACATTAACAATTTATGCGAATGGTACTAGTATAGGGTCCGGAAGTGTTAGTGGTGTAACATTCTACAACGGTACTAATAATTTATACATTGGGTATAACTCAGAAAATAGCACAGCCGGTGGATATTACGATATGAATGGTAATATTAGTAATATTCGTATTGTAAATGGTGTTGCAGTATATACTGGTAATTTCACAGTACCAACAGGCCCACTAACTACAACACAAAGTTCTGGAACAAATATTAGTGCAATCACCGGTACATCAACTGTATTGTTAGCATTGCAGAATGGTTTAACTGATGTTAGCTCTAATAATTATACATTGATGATGAACAACTATGTATCATTATCTAATAAATCACCGTTCTCAATTGCAGGCAACGGCTATAGTGTTTACTTCAGTGGTAGTAGTCAGTACTTGAATGCACCAAGTAATGCAGTATTTACATTTGGTACAAACAATTTTACAATTGAGGGCTGGATTTATCTTTCAAGTGGTACAAGTACAGGCACATTGTTTGACAATAGAACATCAAGTACTTCAGTTAGTTCACAGGTTTATATTAATGCAAATACTGTTTATTATGCAGTTGGTGGAACTATCGCTATCACAGGAACAACGATAACTGCCGGTACATGGTATCATATTGCAGTTGTAAGAATTTCAAATGTAACTACAATGTATGTAAATGGTGCAAAAGTAGGCACATCATATACAGATAGTAACAACTATGCGATAGGTAGTACATATATCGGCACCGGATACAATACTAGCTATCCATTGAATGGTTATATCAGTAACTTGCGCATTACCAATGGAACAGGTGTATATAGTTATCAATTCACACCGTCATTGTTACCACTGGCATCAACACAATCTAGTAGTTCAAGTGTGATTCAATTAGGTAACGGCGCACCACAAACTTTTGGTAATAGTGTATACTTTAATGGTACAACAGATTATATGAAAGCATCTGGTAGTATTACTACAATGAGTACAGGTGACTTCACAATTGAAACATATTACTATCCAACAAGTTTCGCTGCAGTTACAACATTGTTTGGTCAGTATACAGCTGCGACAACAGGTTTAGGATATTGGAATGTACAAATTACAACTGGTGGTTATATATATGTATATTACAACGGTAGTACTGCTACTAGCTATAGCCTACCGATTTTGATTAATGAGTGGGTACATATTGCAATAGTAAGAATTAGTGGTACTATCACATTATATGTCAATGGTTTAATTGGTCCTAGTGTAAGTTTTGCAGGTCAATTTGGATTAACAAGCGTAGCCTCACCGTTGTATATTGGTGCTACACAACTAAGCGGACCAACACAATATGCCTTAGGTTACATGAGTAACTTGCGTATTACAAAAGGTCTTGGTGTATACACTGGTGCATTTACTGTACCAACAAGTACATTAAGTACAACACAAAGTTCTGGTACAAACATAGCAGCCATTACAGGTACAAGTGTAAGTTTACTAATGTATCAAAACTCATTATATGGTGACAATAGTACATTCAATTATAATATAACTGTTATTGGTAATCCACAATACTCACCAGTATTCAGTCCATCATACTTTAGCTATCCTACTCCAGTGAATGGTAATAGTGTTTACTTCAATGGCACAAGTAGTTATCTATCATTGACACAACCAAGCAATGCAGGTACAGGTCATTTTACAATTGAGATGTGGATTTATCCTACATCAATATCTGCAATTGGATATTTACTAAGTACAAGTACAACTGCTGCAAACTGTTATCATTTATGGGTAGCAACGACAGGTGCGATTACATTGGCTGTTGATAGTGCAACTGCAAGTATTACAAGTGGTACACCATCATTTGCTAAAGTAAATGCATGGACACATATTGCTATTACTAGAAGCAACAATGTAGTTTACATGTATGTCAATGGTGTATTGCAAGCAACTACATTAAGTAAGTCAACGCAGTTTGGTGATACAGGTGTATTAAACATTGGTCGTTATCAACCAAGCACAAATCAATATTTTACTGGATACATAACTAACATTAGATATGTTTATGGTACATCATTATATATTGGTTCATATTTCACACCTCCTTATACTGCACCCTTAACAAACATTCTTAATACAACATTATTATTGGCTCAGACTACGGTTAGTAAAGATAACAGTGCAAATAATGTTACAATTACAAACAATAGTGCTATATTATCAACATATACTAATCCATATACAATGTTGCAGTTACCTGTTGTATTAACTGCTCAATCAGGTACTACAGGTGTTGCAAGAGATAATAGTATGTATGTTGCTTCTGTAACAAACAATGCAATTGCATATTCAAGTTATAATCCAACTGTAAGTCCATATGGGGTAATGCCAAGTTTATTGTTAGCACAATCTACAAATAGTTTGTACAATGATAATAGTATGAATAACTATGCATTGGTACCAACAACTACTGTAGCATTTAGCCCAACAGTAATGCCGTATGTTACTCCATTCAATGGAAATAACTCTATAGCATTCAGTGGATCAACATCATATGTGACAGGTACTAACTTGTACAATACATTTGGTGGTGATTTCACTATTGAGTTCTTTATGATGGCTCCCCCACAGACTGCATCAGTATTCTCGTTAATAATGGGAAGAAATACAGCTTGGTCTAGCACAACAAATAACAATTGGTATATTGGATGCAGCTCACCAAATGGTGCGTATAAAATACCTACACAAACTATAACTTTTGCTAACTATCAAACAAGTACATCTAGTCCGGTATATGTTGGTACAACAGTGGTATGTGATAGCAAATGGCATCATATTGCTATTGTAAGAATTAGTAATATTGTTACAGTTTATGTTGATGGTGTTGCTGATGTTGGTCAACTCAGCACCACTAATTCATTCTATAGTAGTGGTGTTTGGGACTACAGTAATTATACCATTGGTAGTAATGCAAATGATGGCGGCTCAACTGTAGCACAATTGGCATACAATGGTTTACTAAGTAATTTGCGTACAATTAATGGTGTAGGTATCTATACTGGTAACTTTACTAAACCAACAAATAATCTAACAACAACACAAAGTGCTGGAACAAATATAGTTGCATTCAATCCTACAATTCCTAGTACAACAGGATATAGCTGGATTTTAAATAGTATAGCCAGTAGCTATGTTACAATATCTCCTATTCCAACGTTGAACTTTGGTTTCAGTGATTACACAATTGAATTATGGCACTTCTTAACAGGTAGACCAACCTCATCTACGACCCCTTGTTTATTCAGTAATTATAGCTCATTTACTACTGGATCATTAAGTATGTTTGCTGGGCACGGTTCTAGTGTAACAACAAAATATCAAATTGCATTCAATGGAACAAGTTTCCCTAGTACCGCACTTGTAAGTAATACAAACATAATATATGGTAAGTGGACTCATATTGCAGTGGTCAGAAAATCAGGTATTGTATATTTGTATATCAATGGTGTGCTTGATAGTAGTATTACTCCTTATGGTAATTATAATGTGTATAGTAACGTTAATACCTGGTATATAGGTGCAGCAGGTGACAATACTTCTGCAAGCTATATATCTGGGTTAATTAGTAACTTCCGTGTTACTACTGGTATTGCAGTATACACAGGTAACTTTACAACACCTTCATTGGCATTAACTACAACACAAAGTTCAGGAACAAATATATCTGCAATTTCTACGTCATTAATTACTAATGGTGGCGCTGTATGGTACAGTGGTGGTGGAAATAGTGGTTATCAATTTGTTCCAGCTAATTATGTATTAAATGCAGGTTTAAGCAATCTTACAGTTGAAAGTTGGGTATATTTAATTGTAATGCCTACTTCAAATACATGGACAACTGGTGTATCAGTATTGGTTGGTTCAGACTCTGCATTAACAAACGGTGTACATTTTGTAATAGGAGCATCTACGTTATTTGTAACAATTACAAATACAATATATGGTGGTTTTGTACATAACATGACATCTGCTACGTGGTACCATCTTGCATATGTTAATATTAATAATAACATGACATTTTATGTGAATGGTGTAGCAATTGGAACAGCATCTAATTTACCTGCAACTGCTACTACGGCAACCAGTGTCTATATTGGTACTGCATTGTCCACATCAGGCTATGGATTAAATGGTTACATCAGTAATTTAAGAATATTGAAATCAATTGGTGTTTATTCAGGTAACTTCACACCAAGTATAACCCCATTGACAAATACTCAAACTACAGTTAATAATATTAATACTGTTTCTGGTTCAAGTACAAGCTTACTAGCATTACAATCATCAACTACTACTGATGCAAGTAGTAATACATTTACATTAACTGCAACTGGCAGCCCAACTGTAAATAATACAGTATATCCTGACTTTATAGTAACAAATGGATATAGCGCATACATGCAAGTTACTGCTAGTAATGTGTCATCACTTCAAGCACCTAGTACTGCAAGTATATCAGGTATAGGTACATTTACAATTGAATGTTGGATATATCCATTACCCTTCAATAGCACAAGCTATCAAGTTATTGTGGGTAATGATACAAGTGGTGGTCTATCAGCGTTTGGTATATACATTAACGGTACTATATTCTATGGTACTGCATTGGTAAATATATTAGGTACTACGACAACTCCTGTAACATTTAATGCGTGGAATCATATAGCATTAGTAAGAAGTGCAGGAACTATAAGCATATATATTAATGGATTTGTCGCTTACACTGGAACTAATACACAAAACTATACTGCAGGTATTATTCGTATAGGAACTGACGGCGGAGGTACTAATTATCCATACACAGGTTATATCAGTAACCTTAGAATTGTTAATGGCGTAGCAGTTTACTCGGGTTCATCATTTACACCTCCCACAGGAGTATTAACTGCAACTCAATCTGCAAATTCAAATGGCAACCCAAGTGCCACATTGAATACAAATGCGTATGCTGCTAGCTTAAATGGAACAAATCAATATCTTTATATTCCTGCTAACGGTGGACTTCAATTTGGTACAGGTAATTTCACTATAGAACTATGGGTATTCAACAATTCATTCTCTACGAATCCAGTTTTCTATGCAACAAATGGGTTTGGTGTAAACATTCAAGCCAATACCAGTGGTGTACCTATATATTATCTAAGTTCTGCAGGTGCTTCTTACGATATTGCAAGCGGAGTATCATTTGGATCAACATTATCAGTAACTACATGGTATCATCTTGCGTTGGTTAGAAATGGTAATACTATCACTCCTTATGTTAATGGGATATCTGGAAGCCCAGTCACTACATCATCAGCAATTTTCTATCCAGCTGGCGCCATCACGGAAATAGGTTACGGTTCTACTTATACTAACGGATATATTTCAAACGTAAGAGTAACAAAAGGTGTCGCAGTATACACTGGTAACTTTACAGCACCTTCATCAAACTTATCTGTTACTCAAGGTAGCGGCACAAACATTAGTGCAATCAGCAATCCAATACTTTCTACTGGTTATTATGCCTTGCTATTTAACGGTAATGGTGGATCATCTCAATATTTGTCATTATCTGGATCATCAATGGTATTTGGTACAAGTGCATTTACAGTTGAATGTTGGGTATTTGTTAACTCATTCACAAGTGCTCCTGTAGTAGTAGATAACTTTGTAACAGGTGGTAGTGGATCATACACTACTAACCAATGGCAGTTAATATTTACAAGTGGCGGTACACTACAATTCAACTATGCAACTAGTACATCTGCCATTACTACAGTAGTTACAACAACTACTGTGTCATTGAGTACATGGACACACATTGCCGCAGTTAGAACAAGTACAAGTGCAAACGGATTTGTAATTTATATTAATGGTGTGGTCGGAGTAACCGCTACATTAAGCCAATCGATTGGTGTTAATGCAACAAGTAGTATTGGTGTACAAACATATAACAAATCAAATGGTATGAATGGATTCATATCCAATATAAGACTTACTAATGGTGTAGCTGTATACGGTAGTGCATTTAATGTACCTCAAAGTCCCTTAACATTAACACAAACTGCTAGTGGTCTAACTAATGCAGTTACAGGAACACAAACTTCACTATTAGCACTACAAAATTCTGCGACCAATGACGCAAGTACAAACAACTTTACATTGACTGCTACAGGTGGTCCCACACTTGCTTTAACTCCTTCACCGTTCCCGTCTACTGCGGCAACACAAATTAGTGCATATTTTACCGGTGGATATTTGTCGATACCTTATTCAACCGCAGTAAGTAATGCTTTCTTCTTTGGAACTAATAATTTCACTATTGAATTTTGGATATATTGTGTAACACCATGGACTAGCATGAGTAATCCAGGCATAGGTTCAATGAGGACTAGTGACGGTACTGGTGGTTGGGTAATATATAAAAACGGTAGTGTCAATACTACTGTTATGAATATAAGAATATCTCCTCCGGGTGGAAGTACATCAGATTACCCAGCCAACTCTGCACCGTCTACTGGTGTTTGGGAACATTGGGCAGTGGTAAGAAATAGCGGAACATTAACATGGTATCGTAATGGTAACAACGCTGGAACCTACACAGGAGTAACAACAAACATTTATGATACAACTGGAAATTTCTATCTTGGTTATACACAAACTTGGGGAGGAGTATTTAACACCGGTTATCTTAGTAACTATCGTGTAGTAAACGGAACTGCGGTATATACTAGTAATTTTACTCCACCAGTTAGCCCCTTTGCTCCATTACAAGCTGCTAACATTAATGGTAATCCTAGTTCGGCTATAACAACTACGACAACATTCTTGGGTTTACAGACCTCAATTACAAATGATGCAAGCTCTAATGGATTTACGCTTACCGTAAATGGTTCAGTTGCATCAAACAGTTCTACTTATCCGTCTTTAGTAACTTATGTAACAAATGGTGCTAGTATTTACTTTACAGGTAACACACAATATATCAATGCACCAAGTAATTCAGTATTCACATTTGGTACAAATAATTTCACTATTGAAGGATGGATATATTTAGCTGCAACTACAACCAGTGGCACATTGTTTGATAATAGAACTGCTAGTAACTCAGTAAGCCCTCAAATTTATATCAGTTCAAATACTGTTTATTATGCAGTAGGCGGAACTAATGTTATTACAGGCGGAACAATAACTACCGGTGTTTGGTATCATATTGCAATTGTACGTATATCAACCACGACAACAATGTATGTAAACGGTGCAGTTTCAGGTAGTGCATATACAGATAGTAACAACTATGTAATCGGTAGTCCATATATTGGTAGCGGTTTTGGAAATAGCAACTCCTTGAACGGATACATGAGTAACTTACGTGTTGTAAATGGTGTAGGTATTTATACAACTGCATTTGCAACACCAACACAACCATTAACTGCTACTCAGGCAGCCGGCAGCACATATGCTTCAATTACTAGTGGACAAGTTACATTATTAACTGCGCAAAATTCAACTATCATTGATAATAGCACATATAATAATTTAATTGTTAATACTGGCTCAGTAAGTTCCGGTGTAGCATATGGATTATTAAATAACAACACAGGTGTTTCATTACTAACATTACAAAATAGTACTGTAATTGATAATAGTCTTGCAGTAATTTCTATCACGAATGCAAATTCAATAGTTATGCAACCTGCAGCAGGTTTATTTGGTACTAGCTTTACACAATTACTAGCATTACAAAATTCAATAACTAATGATGCAGGATACTACAATCTTACACTTACTCCCAATGGTATCTCACAACTAGCAGTAAGATCACCTTTCAAGGCAACAAACGGTTCTAGTATTCAGTTCACAGGTAGCAGTCAATATATTAATGCACCAAGTAATTCAGTATTTACATTTGGTACTAATGATTTTACTATTGAAGGTTGGATATATTTAGCAGCTTTGTCACTTGGTTCTGGAACATTGTATGACAACAGAACTTCTAGTAATTCAGTAAGCCCACAAATTTATATTAATCAATATACAGTATATTATGCAGTGGGTGGAACGGCTGTTATCACAGGTTCAAATTTATCTATATTAAAATGGTATCATATTGCAGTTGTAAGAGTTTCAGGTATTACAACATTGTATGTCAATGGTGCAAAAGTAGGAGCATCATATACAGATAGTAATAACTACACAGTGGTTGGTAGTCCATACTTTGGTACTGGTTATAATGGTAGTTACCCATTGAATGGATATATCAGTAATGTTCGTGTTATCAATGGAACTGGCGCATATTTATATAATTTTACTATACCAACGTCACCATTATCTATATCACAAAGTTCTAGTACAAGTACAAAAGCATTAGTAAGTTTACCAACTAATTACTATAGTGGTTACTTTGAGGGTACTACATCATATATAACTACTCCGACAACATCAAGCGGTAGTGTATTGATTATAGGTAGCAGTCCCTTTACAATTGAGGCTTGGGTATATATGAACACCTTACCAGCTTCTAGTGCAATATACACAATAATGCAAAAAGGTACACTTAGTTCAACACTCGAATATAGTTTTGCAATATATAATACAGGTAGTGTATATCAATTGTATCATCAATATAGTACAAATGGTAGTACTAATGTTACAATGAATTCTAGTACTATTAATTTATTAGTTAATACTTGGTTCCATGTCGCAATGACTCGTGTTGGTGCAACAGTAACATTCTACTTTAATGGAACTCAACTAACAACAACTGGTACAGGTGCAACATCTTATTATGTAGGATCTATTGGATTAGGTATCGGGGCAACACCAACTGGTACTAATTTCTTTAATGGATTTATAAGTAATGCAAGACTGGTTAACGGTATAGCAGTGTATACAAGTACATTTACAGTACCTTCGACTATACTAGCTAAAACACAAACTTCAAGTACAAATATTTCTGCAATTACAGGATTATCATCTAATAGTGGGTATTATGATTTAGTATTCAGTAATTCTGCAAGTCAGTACTTATCATTGCAAGGTGCACCGTATGTATTTGGTACTAACCCATTCACAATTGAATGTTGGGTCTATCCAATATCATTTGCAGGTACACCAGTTGTAATTGATAACTGGATCAATTCTAGTGGATCATATTTAACTGGTCAATGGCAATTGATATTCACTACTAGTGGCACACTACAATTCAATTATGCAACTAGTGTATCAGCTTTCACAACAGTAGTAACTACAAATACTGCACTAGTATATACATGGACTCATATTGCGGCAGTAAGACTAAACACAGGTGCAAACGGATTTACTATTTACATCAATGGTGTAGCTGGTGTGACTGCAACACTAAGTCAAACAATTGGTGCAACTCCTATAAGTAGCATTGGTATACAGACAAATACTAAGACATTACCATTCTATGGTTATGTTTCTAATATAAGATTAACATACGGTGTTGGTGTTTATACAAACACATTTACCCCACCGACAAGTCCATTAGCAGTAACACAATCAGGTGGCACACCAACGCAAAGTAGTTTACTAGCATTACAAAGTTCTGTAACTACTGACGCAAGTACAAATAACTTTACATTAACTAATATAGGTGGTGTAACATTAAGTGCAACTACAACTACAACACCTTTCCCCTTATCATTGCCTGCAACTGGTGCTAGTGCATATTTCGATGGTAATAGTTATCTTAGTTACCCGGGTAACACTTGGCCCGGCGAATCAAGTGTAGCTCTTACAGTAGAATTTTGGATGTATATGACTGTACTACCTCCTACAAGCGGCTTTTTTGGTATATTTGAAAGTAGGTCTTCAGGTGGAACTACAGGTATTGCTATAAATGTCAATACAGGATCAGGTTCATATGGCACTGGGTTTATAACTTTTGTTCAAGCAGGTGTTGGTGTGGGTATGTTCCCCGACAAGAGCCTAGTTGCAAATACTTGGTATCATATTGCAACTTCTAGAAATAGTAGTTATGTTCAAACTTGGTATATCAACGGAGTCTTACAATCTTATGTAGATAATTGGTCGACAAGTAGTAGTTTTGGTGATGCAGGAGATTCATTTACTATTGGAAAAGTTACCGGTGATACTAATTTTCAAGGATATATATCTAATTTACGCATAGTCGACGGCTTTGCATTATATACCGCAAGCTTTACACCTATTACTAGCCCATTGACTAATGTTACAGGTACCGTGTTTTTAGGTCTACAATCTAGTGTAACAGTTCCTACTGTAGGTAGCACTATGTCTATAACTGGCACAGTAACACTAAGTACAACTTACTCACCTTTCTTCTATGTATTAACAGGTGGAAATAGTGCATACTTTACTGGTAGTAGTCAGTATTTGAATGCACCAAGTAGTTCAGCATTTACATTTGGTACAAATAATTTCACAATTGAGGGTTGGATTTATTTAGCAAGTGGTACAACAGGTACATTGTATGATAGTAGAACATCTAGTAACTCAGTAAGCGCACAGATTTATATAAATTCAAGTGTTGTTTATTATGCAGTTGCAGGTACTAATGTTATAACTGGTGCAACATTAAGTGCAACAACTTGGTATCACATTGCAGTTGTAAGAAATTCAGGTAGCACTAAATTATATGTAAATGGTACACAATCAGGTAGTACTTATACAGATAGCAATAATTATGTAATTGGTAGTCCATATATTGGTACTGGATATAACTTAAGTTATCCATTAAATGGTTATATCAGTAACCTACGTGTCATGCCCGGTGCAGTATATACTGCAAACTTTACTTCACCTACTAGTCCTTTAGCAGCTAGCCTGTCTTTAGGTACATCAATAACTGCAATAAGTGCACCAACAACAAGTAATGGTTATTATGCATTAAGCTTTACTGGTAACACACTACAATATGTATCAGTGCCCGGTACACCGGTTGTATTTGGTACAAGTGCATTTACAATTGAATGTTGGGTATATGTAAATTCATTTGCAGGTACACCAGTTGTAATTGATAATTTTGTAACAGGTGGGAGTGGATCATATACTACAAGTCAATGGCAGTTGATATTTACTACGACTGGTACATTGCAATTCAACTATGCAACTAGTGCATCTGCAATTACTACAGTAGTAACCACAAGTACTGTTTCAGTAGGTGTATGGACACATATTGCTGCAGTTAGAACAAGCACCAGCTCAAATGGATTTGTAATTTATATCAATGGTGTTGCAGGCGTAACTGCGACACTAAGCGCAAGCATTGGTGCTAATGCAACAAGTAGTATTGGTATACAAACATATAGCAAAACATTACCAATGCTTGGGTTTATATCTAATGTAAGACTTACTAGTGGTGTAGCTGTGTATACAGGAGCATTCACTCCTCAAACAAGCCCATTAGCAGTAACACAAAGTTCAGGAACAAACATCGCTGCAATAAGTGGTACATCAGTTACATTATTAACTGCACAAAGTTCAACTGTTGTTGACAATAGTACATTTACTTATACACTAATTGGAAGTGCTACAACACCATTTATTGCATATGGATTATTTAACAATACCGGTGTTACATTATTGACTGGTCAAAACAGTACTATTATTGATAATAGTGTGAATTCATCACAAATTATTAATACTGGAGCAGTAACTACTGGGCAAGTATATGGATTATATAATACAAGTGTAACTGCATTGTTAGCACTACAAAGTGCATTAGCAACTGATGCAAGTATATATAATTTCCCACTAACCATAACAGGTAGCACACAACTTGAAAGAACATTTAGCCCATTTGGTGCAAACGCATACAATGTACCATCATTGTTGACTGATCAATCAGGTGCTAATATTGACAATAGTATTAATGGATTATCAATTACAACTGTTACTATTAATAGTACAGTTGTATATCAAACAACAATTACACCATATGGTACGCAGACTCCAGTTGCATTACTAACTGCACAAAGCAATGTATTAATTAGCGATGCGTCTGGTTTCTATGGTAGTAGTACATTTATGACTAATCAAGGTACAGTTATACCAGTTAATATTGTACATGGTCCTTTCAACAATGATGTACCTTTATTGACATTACAAAATGCACTAGTTGAAGATGTCAGTAACAATAGAGTTCAGCTTACTACACTTGGTCAAGGTACCAGCCCAACAGATAACAATCCATTTACAACTACAAGAGCAGTTACTGGATTCTTAACTAACTTAGGTGGATACAATGATAGTAGTTTTGCTAATGCATATATTGCAAATAGTACAACTGCACCTGTTGCTAACTTAACATTCAATCCATTCTCTATTCCAAGTACATTGGTAAGTGTATTATCATTGCAAACAAATAGTACAACATTTGATGGTAGTATTAATAATTGGATTTGGACAAATCAAAATACTGCACCAACAAGTAGTAATTTAAGCCCATTTGGTACTTATTATAGTAATGGTATAATTACATTGAATACAAGTTATACAGCAAATGCATATACAACTGCAAACATTGTAGTTACTGCAGGTGACGGAGTAACTACAAATACATATTCATTGACAGTTACTAACGTACCAACTCAGTTGTATTCAAATCGTGTTATGTGGGATATTGGTACTGTATCAAATATAATTGGATCAATATCATTGGTTGATGTAGGTAATAGCAATTTAGCTGAAACAATACAAAATAATAACTTCAGTAATACTACAAATATTGGTAATCGTGTAAATGGTGATATTGGTATACCTACTGGAGGGGTAGGCGGAAATGCAATTTTCTTCATCACAGATGCAGCAAATGCAAACTTAAATGAATCTGTACAAACTTCTAATTTCCCAACTTCATTAAATATAGGAAATAGGTCTTATGTTGATATTGGCCTTCCTAATGTTTCACTTGTGGGTGGAAATGCAGTTTTCTTCTTTACAGATATCCCAAATACTGTATCAGGAGAATCTGTAGGTAATGCTAATATTCCTAGTTTATCTGTAAATTCATATAGATCATCAGATATAATTTCAAGTAATCTTGCTACACCTATAGTAACGAGTACATTTACAATTGAAACTACATATTCATATACAGACGGTGTACCAATCACTGCAGCTAATGTAAGTAACAGTAGCGGTAGTGGCATTTATGCTGCAAATACGCAAATTTGGTATCAAACATAATTTTGTGTAAGAGTTTTTAATATTGATAAGTACATTGTGATGAATGTATTTCAATTAAATTACGAAACCAGGCTTCAGTCCTGGTTCGATCTCAGAACCAACATAGAAAAATCCACGACTAAAGAAAAATGTATTGCTATTGATGATTGGTGGCAAAATGCACCATTGGTCAATCACCATTTGCATATTTTGGACAGTGATGCATGGCCCGGGCCCTGGGAGCTTTTGGTAGACAACACTTACTGTACGGTTGCAAGAGCACTGGGAATGTGTTATACTCTGTTATTAGTAGGAGAAAATAACATAGATTTAGTTGAAGCAACTGATAAAATGGGTGAAGATTTGGTACTAGTCCTGGTAGATAACGCAAAATATGTATGTAATTACTGGCCCAACACCGTAGTAAATAATTGTTCATCTGACTTCACGATAAAAAGATATATTGACATATCACACTTACAACTAAAAATATAATAGGTAAAACATGAGCATAAACGTAGTTAAACGCAACGGGCAATCCGTCCCTCTAGATATTTCAAAAATTCAACGACAAGTAGCATACGATTGTAAGGGTATAGATAATGTCAGCCCAAGTATGGTAGAAATCAAAGCACAGATAGAATTGCGTGATGGCATGAGTACAAAGACAATTGATGAATTGTTACTCAAAGCTATGGTTAATCTAATCGATGAAACAGAAAATCCAGACATCAATAATGTAAACTATCAATATGTAGCAGGTAGACAAAAAGTATCAATGTTACGTAAAGAAGTTTATGGTACATATACACCACCACCATTGTATGATATTGTGAAAAAGAATGTTGAGTTGGGTATGTATACTAGTGATTTATTAGAGTGGTATACAAAAGAAGAATGGGATATTATTGATTTGTTTATCGACCATAGCAAGGACGAAAATTACACCTATGCGGCTATCGCTCAGTTATGCGAAAAGTACTTAGTGCAGAACCGTGCTACTGGTCAGATATTTGAGACACCGCAGATAAGATATGCTGTTGCTGCCGCAACAGCATTTCACAATGAACCTAAAGAAAAGAGATTAAAATATGTTAAAGAATATTATGAGTGTGCGAGTGATGGTCATTTTACTTTGGCTACTCCCGTTCTTGCCGGTCTTGGTACTACTACTAAGCAATTTAGTTCATGTGTGCTTATTAGCAGTGATGACACACTAGACAGTATTTTTGCTGCAGGTGAAATGATGGCTAAGTATGCTAGTAAACGTGCTGGCATAGGATTAGAGATTGGACGTATTCGTCCTCTTGGCTCCCCCATTCGCAATGGGGAAATCAAACACACAGGTATGATTCCGTTTTTAAAGAAATGGTTTAGTGATTTACGCAGTTGTAGTCAAGGTGGCATACGTAATGCTAGTTGTACAGTTACATTCCCCATTTGGCACGCACAGTTTGAAGATTTGATTGTGTTGAAAAACAATCAAGGTACAGAGGAAACACGTGTGCGACAAATGGATTACTCAGTTGTGGTTAACAAGATGTTTTGGAATCGTTACAAGAACAATGAGAACATGTCTCTATTTGATCCACATGAAGTACCTGATCTATATGAAGCTTATTACAGAGATAGTGCTGAATTTGAAAAACTATATTTAAAATATGAACAAGATAAGACAAAGACGAAGAAGGTTATATCAGCAGTTGAAATATTCAAAAATGGAATCCTTAAAGAGAGAACTGATACAGGCAGAATTTATCTTGTTAATATCGACAATGTTATCTCGCAAGGAAGTTTTGATACCACACTTAACCCAATCTATCAAAGCAATCTCTGCCAGGAAATACTATTACCCACAAAGCCTTTTCAACGCATCGAAGATGATACAGGAAGAATTGCTTTGTGCACTCTTGGTAGTATAAATTGGGGAGCATTTAAAAACCCACAAGATATGCGTAAAGCATGTAGAATTTTGGTTCGTAGTCTAAGTAATCTACTTAGCTATCAAGATTTTCTTTCAGTACAAAGCAAGTTAGCTAATTTAGATTTTGAACCACTAGGTGTTGGTATTACAAACTTAGCATATTGGCATGCAAGACGTAGTTACAAATATGGTGAAGCACAAGCATTAGCAGAAGTAAAGCGTTGGATGGAACATCAAGCATTTTACTTAACTGAAACAAGTGTTGAATTGGCACAAGAAAAAGGTGCATGTAAATTATCACAACAAACATTCTATGGTAAAGGTGTATTTCCTTGGGAAAGACGTAATTCTGGTGTAAACGAGTTGACAGATTTTACTCCAAGTGCCAATCTAGATTGGGAAACACTTCGCCAAAATCTATTGCAATATGGAATTCGTAATGCTACACTAATGGCTATTGCCCCTGTAGAAAGTTCTAGTGTTGTATTAAATTCAACAAATGGTATTGAAATGCCAATGGAACTTATTAGTGTTAAAGAAAGTAAAGCCGGTAGTTTTGTACAAGTAGTCCCAGAATACAAACGCTTAAAGAACCGCTATCAATTGATGTGGGATCAAAAAGATTGTATAGAGTACTTGAAAACGGCATGTGTATTGGCTGTATACGTAGACCAAAGTATCAGTACGAACACATTTTATAATCCTGCATATTTTGCAGAAGGTAAAGTTCCGGGAACACTAATTGCTAAGAATTTAATGTTAGCATATAAGTGGGGATTAAAAACTGTTTATTACTCATTGATTAATAAAGTAGGATCTAAAGTGGCACTAGAAGAAACAAATAATGTTATACCTTTTGTCAAACAAGATATAATTGATGACGAAGAATATTGTGAAAGTTGTGTGCTATAATGTTGATAAATTTTACTGATGATATGTCATATGAAGAAAAGCTACAAATCTTGCTAGCTTATCATAAAGTACCAGGTACATTCATTTATGATAATGAAGATATTCCAATGATTGTAATGGCACTCAACCAAGATGATGTTGAAAGTATTAAGATAGATGATGAAGGTGCTATAGATATAGCATATTATGGTGATGAGTGGCAGAAGCCGGAAACAAACATGGATGAATATGAGTAACTATTCAGCGATTTGTAGCGTGAATGATAAATACTATTATAACTATAATAGGAAAGTAATGAATAATATATTTTATGTTTACGCATATCTCAGAGAAGATTCAACCCCTTATTATATTGGAAAGGGATCCAATGATAGAGCATGGAAATCACATATTAGAACTAACGGAACTAATCTGTTACCAAAAGACAAAGATAAAATTGTCATTTTAAAAAATTTGCTATCAGAGGAAGAGGCATATGATTATGAATCTGAACTTATTGAACAATATGGAAGAAAAGATTTAGGTACTGGCATATTGCATAATTTAACAGATGGCGGTAGGGGTAATGAAGCAGGATATAAACACAATGAAAATGCGATAGAAAAATTAAGATCCGCAGGGAAATTAAGTGCCAAACAGCGAATAGAAAACGGAACACATAATTTTGTTAATAATCCACCTAAGGTTAATCTTGGTGGTGTTGTTACTAAGAAGTTGATAGATTCCGGCAAACACAATTTATTAAAGAGACCAGATGGTACAAGTGTTGCTTCGGATAGAGTTGCAAATGGTTCCCATCATTTCGTTAATTCCGAATGGAAAAAGAAACACGGAATAGAACACTCTAAGTGGATGAATGAACAAGTTAAAAACGGAGAAGCATTTTTCGTAAAGAATAATCCAGCACGTGTCAAAGTAAGTTGCATTCATTGTAAAAAAGAAACAAATTTAATGGGATTAGGTAGATTCCACAAACACTATAAGGAAACAAATGAGTAAAGCACAGTATGATTTAAGTAAGCCTACAAATTATTTAAGTAGAACAATGTTTTTAGATCCGGCAGGACCGGTAGTAATACAGAGGTTTGAAGAAGTTAAGTATCCTAAAATAGCAAAATACGAAGAAACTGCTAGAGGTTTCTTTTGGGTACCAGAAGAAATTAGTTTAACAAAAGATAAAATTGATCATAAGGAGAGTAGTGATGCTATTAAGCATATATTTACTAGCAATCTTTTACGCCAGACTGCGCTTGACTCGATACAGGGCCGTGCACCGGCACAGGTGTTTGGACCAGTAATAAGTATTCCTGAATTAGAAGCACTAGTAAGCAATTGGAGCTTCTTTGAGACAAATATTCATAGCAAGAGTTATAGTCATATCATTCGTAATATTTATGGTGTTCCTAAAGAAGAATTTAATAAAATTCACGACACACAAGAAATTGTAAGTATGGCAAGTAATGTAGGTAAGTACTATGAAGACCTGCATCAAATTAATTGCTATAAAGAAATTGATAAGAACATGGCCGGCGAAGAAGCTCATATCAAAGCAATTTGGTTGGCATTGAATGCAAGTTACGCACTAGAAGCTTTAAGATTCATGGTAAGTTTTGCTACAAGTCTTGCTATGGTAGAGAATAAGATTTATATTGGTAATGGAAATATTATTAGTTTGATACTACAAGATGAAATATTGCATGCAGAGTGGACTGCATGGTTAATTAATAATGTTGTCAAAGATGATCCAAGATTTGTTAAAGCAAAATTAGAATGTGAAACTGAAGTATATGGAATGTATATGGACGTAATTCAGGAAGAAAAACAATGGGCTGATTATTTATTCAGTAAAGGCGTTGTGATTGGCTTGAATGCAGAAATCCTCAAAGACTTTGTAGACTATACTGCATTTGTAAGACTAAAAGAAATTGGAATCAAGTATGAAGAACTTCATCCTAAACATAGCCCTATACCCTGGTTCAACAAACATGTAAATATTAACAAAAAGCAATCAGCATTACAAGAGACAGAATCAACTAACTACGTAGTGGGAGTAATGTCAGATGTAGTTGATTATGATGAATTACCTGCACTATAAGGAGAACAAGTATGAAAGCAGTTGTATGGAGTAAAGACCAATGCCCGTATTGTGTGCAAGCAAAACAATTATTAGAAAGTAAAGGTATCGAGTATGAAGAAAGAAATATCATGCACGGTACATGGACAAGAGAACAATTACTAGAGGCAGTACCAAATGCCCGTACAGTACCACAGATTTTCTTAGACGGAGAACTGATTGGTGGGTTCACAGAACTCAAAGCTAAATTAACAGAAAGCAATTAATGAATTTTGAAATTAACACCGTTTATACAATTAAGCTTAATTCCGGTGAAGAAATGGTTACTAAAGTAATCGGAATCAATGACGATTCATTGTCTATCACAGATCCAGTCAGTATTGCACCTAGTCAAAAAGGTATGCAAATGATTCCAAGTATGTTTACTTCTGATCCTACACAAAATATAACACTAAATACTAATAGTATTAGTTTTTATGGTGTCACCGAAGATAGCATTAAAATGAAATATATTGAAGCAACTACTGGAATTAGTATTCCAGACAAAAAAATTATATTAGGATAATATGCCCGGACTGAGTAGAAAAGGTGATAAGAATCAATTAGGTGGTGCAATTGTACGTGGAGCAAGTACTGTATTATGTAATGGCATAGCAGTAGGATTACATACGAGTAGTATAACTGAACACGCACCATATGGACCACCACACCCACCTCACAAATCATCAACTACTACTCAAGGCAGCCCTACAGTCTTTGCTGAAGGTGTTCCTGTACTCAGAATAGGTTCAGGAAACAGTTGCGGGCATAGTATTGTTGAAGGAAGTAAGGATGTATTTGTACCATGAGTTTAACAGGAAATTATACACAAGTTAATTTAAACTGTTTAGGCGCACTCGTTAAGAACAGTGGTTTAAATATTAACCCATCTACTGAAAAAATAGTGGGATTGTTTGTAGGCACAGACCTAGTAAATGCAGTTTATTATCCCGGAACACTAATGGGTGATAGTATAAACTTTGATACTGTACTAGGCCCTGAATTAGTATCTGTGCCTGTTCCTGCGGTTGCTACTGCATATGGTACACCCAGTATTACTATATTAGCACCTTCTTTTCCTACAGGTGTAACAGGTCCTATATTCAAAGTTACAGGTGTGCCTGGAGAAAAGATTTTAATAAATCAATTTAGAATGTTGCCCCAACCATCTAAGTCACTATACACAGAAGTACACCATGATTATTTTACCATAGGTCCTGATGGTACTTATACGTATAAAGCACAGTCTAATAGTTATAGTGCGTTTGGAACTTATTATATGGCAGTAAAATGGTTTGCTAGTCCAGGAATTAGAAATCAAACTATACAAATTGCAACAGATTCAAAAGGTTTATTTTTTAATGGAGCCGACTTTGGTTCTAGCGATGCAGTTAATAGTACATTGAATAAACCAATCATCATTGGCGGAGTTTCTACTGATGGTTCACAATTACCTGCAGGTTCTATCACAACCAATGTTGTATCACAAATTACGTTACCGAACTTTTTAACTAAATTACCTGCAATATTTAATTATGCATTTGAATTAGCATATCCTACTATTGGTATAGGTGCAATTAAACAAGGTAGGACATACATTATTAAATCATTGGGTGATAAATTAGGATACGGACCTCAAGCTAAATCTGATTTCACAGCCTTAGGTGCAAGTGTAAATGTAGTAGGCACACAATTTGTAGCAAATACAACTCCTACTGATACTACTAATATATTTGGTTACGGTACAGTATACAACGTTAATCCTGATACAACTAATTCAGATCCTTCTAAAAGAGAACAGGGTGGTCTTATTACAAAAGACACATACAACAGATTGATTACTATGGGTGCAGGATTTTGTGAATTGTTAGGTAATAGTGTCCCTACAAATGCATATTCCAGAAC
>Ga0007804_1000200_pt1 | contig 23946 bp, 29 predicted proteins | sample CryBogCBE25Aug07_FD_60367 | JGI IMG/M metagenome (GOLD analysis project Ga0007804, IMG submission 60367) | Freshwater microbial communities from Crystal Bog, Wisconsin, USA - CBE25Aug07 | ecosystem: Environmental > Aquatic > Freshwater > Lake | place: Crystal Bog, Wisconsin, USA | collected... | reverse complement strand
ATATTAGTTTGCCGCCGCCAATGTTGCCATCTTCAAAGCCTACATAGCCCGGAGGAGCACCAATTAAACTACTAACTGTATGGCGTTCTTGATATTCACTCATATCATACTTGAGCAACTTCATATCTAAATTCTCTGCCAACAATTTAGCCAGCTCAGTTTTACCCGTACCCGTGGGTCCAAGGAACAGAAAGCTGGCAATAGGACGCTTTTGGTTGCCAATACCCGAGAAGTTAATGTACACACGATCTAATACTGTGTCTACCGCGGCATCTTGGCCATAGAGTTTTTGTTTAATATTACTTTCTAACTCAATAATGTTAGCACTGCGTTCGTTTTGCAGACGATCCAACGGAACATCAGTTACACGACTTAACTGTGCCATGATCATATCTTGGTTGACCGTGACATTGCCCTTGTCTTTGACACGCTCTCTAGCACAGGCACCATCAATTAAGTCAATACTCTTGTCTGGATTTTTACGATCATGTATATAACGGCCCGACAATTCTACTGCGGCGGTAATAGCATCTGTATCAATCAATACATTGTGGAATTTTTCAAGGCGTGGGCTAATTCCAATAAGGATCTGTTCCGTAATCGCTGGTGTTGGTTCATCGATAGCCACACGATGGAAACGACGCATTAAGGCACGATCCTTTTCAAAGGATTCGTAGTACTCTTCCCAAGTGGTACTTGCCACTACTTTTAAGTTTCCCTTGGTAATTGCTGGCTTTAACATGTTGGCAAAGTCCAGTGTGCTGTTGCTCGAACTTCCAGCACCCATCATAGTATGTGCTTCGTCAATGAACAAAATACATTTCTTTTTAGTTTCAAGTGCAGTAATAACCTGTTTGAATTTTTCTTCAAACTCACCTCGATACTTACTGCCAGCTAACAAGCTACCAATCTCAAGACTCCATACTTCGTGATCCTTTAAGAACTCTGGCACACGACCCGCACTAATTTCCTGTGCCATTCCTTCAATGATAGCAGTCTTACCTACTCCAGGATCTCCTACCATGAGTACATTGGCTTTAAATCTACGTGCTAGTACAGCAATCATATCTTCTACTTCTTGGCTACGACCAATCATAGGCTCAAGACGATCTTCCTTGGCCAACTTGGTAAGATCCGTACAATGCTGTGTAAGTATCTCGGTGGCCTGTTGACTAGTTAATGTTACATCTGAATGATTGTAGTTGGCCTGCCAGAAATCCATAAACTCTTGTTTTTTAACACCATATTTGAGCAAGAAGTAATGAGCGTGGCTATTGTTCTCAGCCATCATGGCCATGTACAAGTCTACTGTGGCCACTTGTCTGCGACCTGTGAATAACACCTGTGTTAGTGCGCGATTAAAACAGCGTTCTAGTGCATTAGTTTTTTTTGGCAGAGTATCTTTGTCTGTGACTAAATTAACCAAACTAACAAGATATGATTCTATCTCCATATCCATTAGTTCAACATTTATGCCAAATTTTTCAAGACATTTTTTAAAGGGATTATACCGAATTAGAGCTAACAAGACATGTTCAGTTAGTACATATTCGTGTTTATACTCTTTTGCAATACCAACGGCATTTTCAAGTATTTGTTCAATTTCTGGACTAGTTTGCATGAATTCCTTTTATTTTAATGTTATCCGAATGTTTATTATACAATATTTTATTATTAAATGCAAGCTATATGGTTATTTATTGATTGCGAGTTTGATTAATATGGTCCAATAATTCTTGTGAAATAGTGTCAGGAATTTGAGCCTGTAATTTGACCAATAAATCACCGGTATTTTTTGATCTATCAGTTAGTCCACGACCTCGTAACCGCAGTATTGTACCGGGTTGCGTACGAGGTGGAACAGTTAAAGTTAAATTATTACCTAATATGTCACGCACAGGCAACTCTATGCCCAGTATTAAATCCCATATAGATATAGTTTCTGTTGCTTGTAAGGTAAGCCCGGTGCGGATCCATTTGGGATCTGGATGTATTCTATAGGTGATCACAAGATCCATGCCTCCTGGCCCTATCCCACCATATTGTACACTATCGCCATCGTTAATCCCTATTGGTATTTCTATTTCAATTGTAGAATTTCCTTGGGAAGTACCTACACTAACTGTTTTACGACCACCTTGTGCTATATCTTTGAGAGTAATCCATAAAGTCATTATAGCATGTTGGGGCCTGCGTTGTTGTTGTTGATGTGGGTGTTGGAAACGAGCACCGAATATATCAAATATTGATTCAAAATCAAATCCGTTGTGTTGAAAACTAAATCCGTGTCCTCGATTGCCCATAGGATTATCATATTGAGCCCGGGTATTAGGATCACTCAAAGTTCGATATGCTTCTTCTACCTCCTGAAATCGATTTTTATCACCACCTTTGTCGGGATGATGTTGACTAGCTAGACGACGATATGCTCGTTTGATGTCTTCTGGGTTGGCTTCGCGGTTAACTCCTAGTATTTCATAATAATTTTTCATAGACTATATTAGTTATATTATTTTTTTCTAGCCAAGTTGCTACCCCATTTAACACGCCCCCAAACTCGTTCGTGCAACCAATAGATAAATGGTTTGACAATCATTTCTGTGGCACCAATTCCTAAACTAATAATCCACCGTCCAGTAATACAATAGCTAATTACAATCGTAGTTAAAGTCCCACAACAACGATAGCTGTAGGCTTTAACTAAACTGCGCCAGGCAGTTTCGTTGTTATTTAAGGCCCAACTCTTTACGAATCTTTGTAGCACTGATTTCAGTAATTGCTTCATTGAATGTTTCTTCTCCTGCTGTATAGCCCACTCCGCGTCCCCAACCGATATGTACAATGTTAGGTACTACTTGTATTTCATACTGCCCTTGGTAGACAGGATCTAGATCACGCCGAATAAATGCTTTAACCTTTTCTACTTCAAATGGGTTACTGCCTTGCCATCCTTGTACATCACGTATCTGTATAACTACTTGTCCTGTACGAGCAATTAATCGTTCAAATAGTGCGCGATGTCCGTCGTGCCAAGGTTGCCATCTTCCCATCATTTGTACTGTTTCTTTTTTCCAATCGAATACGGGTCGATGACGATTACTAATAATATGTTCGCCAATAAACTCTGCCCATTTTTCTGCGTTCTGTTCTGTAACACGGAAGTCATATTGCTCGGGCTCAACAAAGGCAGCATTGGTATCGGCATAGCGACCTTCGCGGATGGTGTCTACCCAAATGGTCCAGTCTGCTTTAAAGTTGTTACGCTGTTCAACTAAGGGTGCAACAAAATCACAAATAATATAGTCGCCGCCAGCTTCCATACTGAATTGGAACATACGCAAACTTTGACGGATGCGTCCACCATTGCTAAAGTCCCAGTCGTTGTACTTGCGACGTATATCGTCAGCATTGAACCAGTTTACTTCGCAATCCAAGGTACCGATGTGTTCTTGTAATGCACGGGCGTAGCTAATCTCGCCGTGTAGTTCTAAATACTTTTTAAGAGCACCTGCTAGTGTTGTTTTACCCGATCCAGGTAAGCCCATGATTAATATTCGTTGTGACATTTTATTCCTTAAGGTTGATATGGTGATCGACTTCTTAATATTCGCAAGAAATTTCTTGTGTTGTCAGTGACTACTCCAGTTATTTGTAGTGTAAATCTTGGACCGTGGCCAGCATTGGCTGTCGAATGTGGAATATTTTGCCAGTCAAGTGTAGTGACATCACCGGCATGCCACCCTGTATAAACATAGTTACCATAACTAAAAAAATGTCCAGGCTCCCAATCATTAAGAGCAATCATAACTCTCATAACTTTAGACGGGTCTTCCGGATTCCATTTTTCTAATTTGTCTAGGTGTAAGTTCCATACCTGCCCGGGCCGTTGAACGTGTAAGCGCATCTTACTATTGTCCATACCGAACCAAACTAATAGTTTATTAAATGTTTCAGGAACTTCCCAGGTTAAATCACTGACTATATGATCTTTACCGTAGCCAAACTGCTCAAGATCGTAGTCCTCTTGATCGTATTCATCACTAGGACGGTCAACCCCCTTACCGCGTGTGCGCCATGTTTTAGGCTTGGCCAATTCCATAATTTTGCCTAGCTCCTCTTGCCAGAAAGGTAAAATATTACCTAAGAATGTAACTTTATCTTGGTCTGGATCAAATCTAAAATTATCAAAATGATAATTGCTACGTTGTTTAGTTAACTTCCAACTGCCGTTCATATTACCTTTACCTTTAAGTCTGATACTGTGTAATTCTGTTGATATTCTTTAGGCGCTAATTCAATATCTAGATCTTCACATAACTCAACATTGTCAGACGGGAAGGTCCCTTTATACTTCTCCCACGCTATTCGGATATCTCGATTTTGATTAGCGATGTTTGTTGCCATAGTCCGTAAATCTACGTAATACTTATTGTACTTAGGATAGGTGATATTAAAATGGCCGCACTTAACCCACCAGCCCAAGCAAGCGTCATCGTCACGCAATGCTAGTATGAGTGGGCACTCGGGCCATGTGTGTTTTAGGAAGTCTATATTATGTGCAAATATATGACTTTTAATAATACGCACACCTTTTCCAAAAAATGGTTCATCAAAGCACTGTTCTAATTCTGCTTTGCTTAGTGTAGATAAATCTACAGGCAAATCAAATTCCATGCCAGGATCGAAGTATGCACCTAAATGCATAAGTTGTAGTTTGCCAGGAGCATCGTGCCAATAGGTACGATCTTCACTATAGTCACTACGATCGACGCTGGAACTATAGTAAATGTTTTTAATTAAACTCGACCATTTACTGCCCGGCGCACCAGCGCAGAATATATATTTCATTCTTTAGTTAAATCTACTCGTTGACTAAGTGGCATCCAAATTGATCTTAATTTTTCAACCCCACGATCAAGGCCAGCTGGACTTAATTCTCTCTTGTCTAAAAAGATTAAATTATCATCGTAGTACTTTTTAACCTCGGCTGATTCTAGTGCAGGAACAAAATTGCGTATGTACCATGCAACAATGTCACTAGGCGTGCCTGGCGGTAATATCAACGACCACGCAGCAAACACATCAATGTGACTACCGCCAACCACAATAGGTTCTACCTTAGGATAGTAAGCAACTTTGTGTTCGCCAGTAACACCAATTAGTCTAACTTTACCGGCATCAATCAAGGGTTTAGCAATAGCCACCGGCATAATACCAAATTCAAATCCAGCATCGCTGGCTGTTGCTGTTACTGCCTGTAGTGGTCCTGGGAAATAAGAAGTCTTAACTAAGTCTTTATTACCGTGCGCCTTATACATAAAGTACTCAAAGGTCATACGATGTGCGCCACCACCAACTGCTACAGTAACAGGTTTGGTTGTATGCTGAACATAATCAATTAGTTCAGGGACTGTAGTAATCTTACTTTTAGGATTAGCAACAATACACAATGGGCTCTTACCCATGCCAACTACACTGGTAAAACTGTTATAGGCAAATTTCTTTTGATTCTTTTGCCAGATATCATTGGTAACATAGGTACTCATATAACTAGGAATAGCAATAGTGTAACCATCAGGTTTAGCATCATATAACATGTTCATAGCAACGACAGAATCGGCACCGGGCTTTAATTCAATGATAAAATTGGCTTTGGGATTCTCGCGCATGACAACGGCAGAGATTGCACGAAAACCAACTTCGTTTCCTGATCCGGGTTGGTTGCCAATCAAGACTATGATAGGTTTGGTTGGTTCCCAGGCCATGACCAAAAATGGAACCATGAGGATGGCAAATAATAATTTTTTCATAAAATGTCCTTTGTGTAAATAGTTATAGAAAATTATAAGAGAGACAAAATTTTTAATCTCTTTGTAAAATTATTTACCTAACACAGAAATTATTTAATGAATACTAAAATTTTTAAACTAATTAAAGAAAATTTAGATAATACCTTTAATTTACCAAAATACAAGAATATTGTAATTGACGAGAATACCGTTGTAGATAAACTGCCATGGACCCCGGCTCGCTATCGCAAGTTTAAAGATAGTGTAGAAGCTGAACTTGCTCTGGAAGACTGTTCGTTTAATGGGCCACTGCTTAAAATTATAGACACCCTCAGTGAACGATATATCCTACGCTTTTTTGGAGAGATTTGGAAACCACGCACAGATGATTATAATCATACTGGGTGGGGGTTGGTTGAAGAAGTTAATAAGCTCGATCCTAAAACTGTATTAGATGTAGGTTGTGGATATCATCCATTTAAAGGCCGTATACAAAATCTAATAGGTATTGATCCGTACAATGATGCGGCAGATTTTCAAGTTGATATTTTGGAATATCGAGTCAAGCACAAACACGATGTTATTATTGCCCTGGGCTCGATTAACTTTAATAGTTGCGACGAAATTGAAGCTCGCATGCAACACTGTGTAGATTTACTTGAAACCGGCGGAAAATTTTATCTCAGGGCTAACCCTGGCATACCACACAAGACCGGTCCTTATGTAGATATATTTCCGTGGAGTTTTGAAGTGGTGGTTGAATTTGCTGAAAAATATAATCTTAAATTGTTAGAATTTAAAAAAGATTCTAACAATCGATTATATTTTGTTTATCAAAAAGTTTAATTATATAATCTCCCGCTGCCTGATGTGCTGCTTCTAACGGATGACTTGCTGATCCTTCTGGATATTTATAGGAACGACTCCAGTCTAAAAAAGTTTTCCCTTCGAACTGAGTCATATGAGGATGAACATACTCTTGTAAATCTATCACAGCCGGAGTAGTATTCCATTTTTGATCAAATGTTAAATCATCCATATAAGTCATTATAAAAGTATGCCCTTTCTGTTTAAGGACATCGATAACTAAACGCATCGACATCAATGTGGTTAATTTATCTCGGTATTCTGTATGTAGTCCTTGGTAGTAGGTTTTTGCTAGTGCAGAATCGTCAATTGGCATTAAAGTGCGCCAATTATTCCATTGCGATGCTATTGGGTGACTCTTGATCGTTGAATTGGTAAAATCAAATCGATCCGCCCAGGTCCACCCAATAACAAATAATGCAGGTTCAGAATCGACCGCGTGAGTTAAAACTCTTTCAGCAATTTGTAAATTCCCACTGCCGGGGCGGGCATAACATTCATATTCATATCCTAAGTGTCGAGCTAGACATGCTGGCCAAGTAAAATTGCTTGCGGTTGGTATTGGTAAATCTCTACCGTCATCCGCTAGCTCAGACCCAAAGATAAAACTACAACCAAAACTTTTTAATTTCATAGGTAATTATATACCTATTTTAAGATACCATTGTTAGTTTTTACAGTATACCAGCGGCAGATTGAATAGATTGAATAACTGGATCTTTGGTATCGTAATTAGTAATCACCGGTAATCCGGCTGCAACCCGAACTTCGTTAAGATCTTTTTCGTAACGCTCACGATAAGCACGAGGACTCAGTGGCACCAGTTGATCAAAGGTATCCCGGCTAAACGGAACCGATTTGCCTTTGTAATGCATAGTCCAATCCGCACTATCTTCAAATTCGGTTAGTGTATTAAGATCATTTAGAAGTTGTTCTACTTGTCCGCCGGCCGTACTGCGCCGACGAATTTCTGCATAGACCAAATAACGATTGGGTTTAATTTCCCCGGGGCTACGATCTGCGTCCAGGACAAAGTCGTACCCCTTTTCAAACCAATTCATAAGATCTTTGGCGGCGTAGGCATCACGAATAAAAAAGCTAACCACAATAATATCATCATCGTCACCCATTTTACTACTAAATTCGTCAACATGAACTGTAGGTTTGAGTAAGCCTTCCATTTCTTTAAAATCCAGGCTTTCAGAAACCAGGCGCTTAAGGCTGTGTAAGTGATTGTTGTGCATTGTCGGCTTGCTCTTGGTTTTGATATTGGTCTTGATCTAAATCCTGCTCGTAAGCATCATCTAAATCCTCTAGGTCGATATCTTGATCTTCTAATTCTATACTACCTGTGCGTATATCGCTCATTAGAGCTTTGGGCATGGTAATTTCTACTAGCCAGATTTTTTTTTCTGTAATCTTGGCTTTGTGTGTTCCGGGACGATAATCGCTAGGATCCATAATTTTAACTGGAATCTTCATGTTGGTTTTTTTGTATTCAACTTTGCAGTCAAACGGCAATAATCTGCGGGCACCGCGTGGGTCTGGCATGAGTTTTTCTGGCCACATAAATGTAGCGGATACACGATATTTTGTAACCACAGGGCCTTGCACTAATTCACCAATTGCCCAGTTTTTAAAGGCGTAGATATCTAGTTCGTCCAGTACACGCTCAAAGTCTAACAGCGTAAGCAGGCTACCTTCGCTCATGTAAATGTCGCGAATATTTTCAGCAACTTGCCAGTAATCTTGGTGGTCTTTAAAGAGTTCTTGATCCATAGTGTTATTTATGGCGGTATTGATAGTAGTAGTAGTTTGGTAACTTCACTCAACAGTCTAATACTTATGCCTGTTTTAAATCATTTAGTACCCATACTAAACTCGAGTAGCTAGATCCGTAAATATCTAGGACAGCATGTCGCTGTTAAAACAACTCAACTCAACAACGGAGATTACATGAGTAGAAACAAAGCAGTAAAATCACAAAAAAGCCGTATGACATACCAAGAAAATACAATTCGCTTCGATCAAGTAAAACCAGTAAAACAGCGTCCCATTGATATCGTGCCCCGCACAAGGAATCAAGAGCGTTTGGTATTGGCCTTACAAGATGCTGATCAGCATATTGTGATTACAGCCGGGCCAGCAGGAACAGGAAAAACTTACTTGGCTATGTTAGCAGCAGTAAAAGCATTTAGAGCAGGCGAGGTCGATCGCATAGTATTAACTAGACCAGCGGTGGGAGTAGAAGATGAAAAGCACGGGTTCTTGCCTGGTGATTTAAATCAAAAAATGGATCCATGGGTCCGCCCATTGACAGATATACTCAGAGAATATTATAGACAGCAAGATATTGCCGCTATGATCGAAGAGCAAAAAATAGAAATAGCTCCGTTGGCTTTTATGAGGGGCAGAACGCTGAAAAATGCGTATATTATTGCAGATGAAATGCAAAATAGTTCAGCGGGCCAAGTTAAGATGCTATTAACCCGCATTGGTGAAGGCAGTAAAATTGTCATTACCGGGGATGTTGAACAAACCGATCTTAAAAAAGGCAGTAACGGCCTCGTAGATTTATGCGAAAGATTACAGGAAGGAGGTGTAAAAGGAATAGCAGTTTGCAATTTAGATGAGCGTGATGTACAGCGTCATCCGATCATTGGCAAAATACTGCACCTTTATAGAAATTAATAGCAAACACTATTAATCAATTCATCTCGTGTTATTGAACATTCTCTGCCGTTAGATCTGTTATTAGCGGCAGGGATTAGTTCAAGATTTTCTCGTGCTGCTATAATCGCTGGATGTATATTTTGATGGAATCTTTCATATACAGAAAACTTATGATCCCACTCGTATCCGGGTACAAGATTATTGACGCGGTATTAGATCTTTATTCCAATTAATTAAAAATAGAATACATGTGGTACTAAATATCGCATGTACTCCTATTCTGATATACAAGATATACATTTAGAAATTTCTACCAGATGTAATTCTGCATGTCCAAGTTGTCCTCGAAATGCCTGCGGAGTTAACATTATCGATGACTATCCATTGCACGATATGTCATTAAGCGAAGCTAAAATTATTTTTCAACCCAATTTTTTAAAACAATTGAAAAGAATTCATATTAACGGTAATCTTGGAGATTTTGTCACAGCTCGAGACGGAGTAGAAATTGTAGAATATTTTTTAGATCAAAACTCAAATCTTGACATTAGTATATCTACTAATGCCAGTGCCAGACCCGATATATGGAGTAAATTAGGTGCGCTTGGAATAACTGTTATTTTTTGTTTGGATGGGTTAAACGACCTACACCGATTTTATCGCCAACAAACAGATTGGAATATGATTATTGATAATGCTAAAAAATTTATCAAAGCCGGCGGAAATGCCACATGGAAGATGATTTTGTTTGATCATAATCAACATCAAATCGAGGAGTGTCGGCAACTGAGTCAACAGTTGGGTTTTAAAAATTTTTTGTTAGTCGATCATGGCCGAAATGCATTTCCAGTTTTCACACAAGATAAGGAATTTTCGCATGATGTCGGTCAACATAATCAATCTAAATCTTGGCCTATCTTTTTTCAAAATTGGCAGGAATCTAGAGAAAATGATAAAATTGATACAATAGTTGATTTTAAAAAAATTGATTGTCAAGTTCAAAAATCAAAATCTTTATATATTACAGCAACTGGGGAAGTATACCCTTGTTGTTGGTTAGGATTTTATCCTAAAGTTATGAACCATACAGGAAATCCTGGAATTAAAAAAATATTGCCCGAAGACAATAACGCTATCAAACTAGGGATTGAGCAGTCTATTTCTTGGTTTAATCGGGTTGAACAGTCTTGGACTAACAAACATCAACTGTATGCCTGTAACACCAATTGCGGTATTACTGTGTAACAATCTCGTAAATATGTTTCCAATTTTTTACGGTAGTAATATGTTCATGTTCATAGTGCATGTTGTGGCCGTGTTCCAAAAGTAGACATTTTAGTCCTGCTTTGTAGCCAGCCTCAGCATTTTCAATTTTGTCTTCAATCCACCAGTGCCCGGTTCCTTCATACTCTTCGAGAGCATCATCTTTGTGTGCACCGGTATCCAGGCATACAATTCGTTCAAATGCATCACTAAACAATTTATGAATATTCATTTCACGCAATTTAATAGCGTTGGGATCTAGGCTCACACTAGTAATAGCATGGAACTTGTAACCATATTCTTCGTGTAAACGTTTAATATAGTACATGGCATCACGCTGTGCTGGCAAGAATCCAATTGCCGCCGACTCATTAAAGACTTTAATTAATTTAACCACTTGCTCGCGGCCAATGCCGTAGCGTAGACTCATGTCATAGCTGAACTTACTACCTGGCACTTCTTCAAACCCGTGCTCACCCATCCAAACATTAAAGGCCCACTCCCAGTCAAGGCATACGCCATCACAGTCAGTTAGTATAAGTTTTTTGTTTTTATATTTTGATTTCATATTACTATTATACATGAAATAGAATTATTGGTCAACCGATTGGAGTTTCTGCTTTAATATCTAATTTGTGCCCGTTTTCTTTGAATAATCTTTCCATAATTGCTGGATAATATTGATAATAATAGCCAACAATGCGATCCCAATCTTTGGGTATAGTTTTATTGTTAATGCTAGATTTAACAACTTGTTGTTCTTTAAAATCCAAAATTAAATTCACTGTTTGATAATCACGAGTTCGAATTCTATTGGAAATCGTTATAGCTTCGTCAATTTTACCTGTTGGTTGAGTGTAATAGGTTAAAAATAAGTATCTCATTTGATATGTTCCTGTTGATATTTTTTGATAATTTTTTTATAAGTTTCTAAATTTTTTGCTTTAGGAGAACAAAGTCCACAAAGACAGGTAGATTTTTTACACTGTATAATGGATTGCCCGTTTACCAATTGATTTTTTAATTCTTCAATAATACTGTTAGAGTCTGATAAGTTACCAATCGGCCCAACCGTTCCATCAAATTTCATTTTACAATCTTTATTAACATATACTTCTCCATTAACTTGTTTAACAAAAAGAAAAAATTGATTTACACTACAGTACCAATCAGAAAATTTGTTATTGAGAATATAGTATTGCCGCTCCTTATAATTTTGATCAATACAACTTTGCCTTCCGCCGCAACATGCTCGTCCAACATTGCTTAAATCCGAATGTTCGTGTAATTCTGTATCAATCTTTTTAGCAATTCCGTAGGTACTATTTTGATAGGTTGAATTAAACCAAGTTATTTGTTGTTGATTATATGAGCGTTGATTATTAGAGTCGAGTTGTTTAGGTAATGATCGTATTTGATTTTCATCTAACCAAGATAAAAAATTTTGAGATTCTTCAAAAAAATGCATATTGTCGTGCATCATTACAATACATTTTAATCTCTTGTTGGCATTTCGAATGCTTAACAAATTTTCTTTAAATTGTTGTTTTTGTTTAGGTGTGCTTTCGGGATGAAAACTTACTGTAAATTCATCAATATATGGAATAATTTTTTCTAACTTTTTACTAGAAACAATAGCGTTAGTTGTTGTAGTGATTGTTAGGTGCCATTGGTCAGCATACGGGTGATATTTTTCTTTTATTTGAGACAGTATTTCTACGATATCAGGATGGTGTAAACTTTCCCCGCCATAAACATTTAGTACAACATATCTAAGACCTTTTGGTTTATATTTCATGTATTGATTTACATAGTTAAACATAAACTCTAAAGTGGTTATACATTCGTTTATAGGAGGATGCTGGGTAGAGTTATCATGTCCGGAGCTGCAATAGCTACAATCCAGATTGCATTTCAAGGTTAGTTCCCAATCTAATAAAAAACTTATACGATTATTGGGATCTATAGCCGGTTCTAAAACTTCAAAATCTGGCATTATAAATTACTTAATTCGCATAGAGTTGCACTAAGATTAATTTCTTGATCTGCTACTAGAGGAACATTGACCAATCCATTACGAATAATAACAATTGCTTGATCTTGTTTATGCGGATCGGTAGACCATAAGTCTAAGTTGTCGTACATCCAACGGAATATTTCATCAGCTTCTTCGGGAGTACTTTGCTGACACATCAGTGTACGAGCGTCGCGAATCTTGCCTTGCTTGAATAAATCTACACAGTCTAGCTTCCAGTCACCTACGGACTTGTCTGTACTGTTGGGCGCATTTAATTGACCCGTTTGACTATTTTGTTGTAGTAACTGTAAACACTTACGCAAATCTGGGTAGGTGGCGCGGACATAACTGTCTAGTGTGTCGATGTCAAATTCTACACCTTCTGTGACCAACACAGTTGCGGCTCGGGCTGTAAACTCTGTGTGATCAGTTTTTAAGATATGTAACTGCTGCAGTCTCGAATGTAGTGGTGGAATAATCTTGTTAGGGTAGTTACAGGTTAAAATAAAGCGAACGCTGTGACTATAGTCTTCCATTAAATTACGCATCGCTGGTTGAACTGAGTTAGGATTCAAATAGTCCGCCTCGTCAATAAACACTACCTTAAACTTACCATATGGCATAGTTTGACAGAATGAGATTAGTTTGTCTACCCATTCAATCTTGCGACCTTCTTTTGACCCGTTAGCATACAATATATCGTATTCATCTACACCGAGCTCATTGATCAGCATTTTGCCCAGTGTAGTTTTACCTGTGCCCGGGCTACCGCTAAACAATAAATTTGGAATACTGCCGTCTTTAATCCACGATTCAACTTGTTGCCGTTGGTTGTCATCTACGAATACATAGCCATCAATAGTTTTTGGCCTATATTTTTCAATCCATAATTCTTTCATCTTGGTCCTATTCTATTTGCAAATTTTGCTGCTGGGCGACGGTGTTGATTCTCTGGTCGTTTTAATGCTTGAATTAGTTCTTCTTGTTCTTTGATTTTACGCTTTTCTTTGAGTTGTTGCAACCACTTTGGAATCATGCTATCGGCAATTTCTATCTTGTGGATGATTGCGGCACCAGCGTTGGCGCCCTTTCTCGTCCCATACATCCTGTTGTATTTGTTGTTTTGCCTCATGAAACCAAGTTTTTTGCTGTTGTTCTTTCTTGTCCATATACTCATTATAAGTTATGGTTCGTGCAGGATCAGACCCACACCCTTCATAACAGTCCAATACGATGTGGGTTTGCCTTGGGCGTTCACGAGGTTCATGAGTAACCACTAAGATACAACATACTCCAAATGTAACCAATCCAATTTTGAACAACCACTGCTGTATACGATTTAAACTCGTATACCAGCGTTTGAGCTGTATCCAGTTAGTGCGATTCATTATACTAGTTCTTCAGCGATGCCCAATAATTCTGCTACAGCCAATAATACAGCTGCATACTGAAAATCGTAATAGGCTAAAAAATAACAAGCAACAATACGAAGTGCGCTCTTGACAAGACTAATAGCCTTGTGTTTTTTTGCATCCGGGTGTTCCACAAGTTGAGTTGTTTTTGGTTTGGTTAATGCCATTTTATTTTCCTTTGAAAAAATTAATTAAATTTGTAAATCGTGTTTTTACTGCTGTTAATTTGAGCACAGCAGGATGATACAGACACCGACCTTGCATATAGTCACACATGGGTGTATACTCTCGACCGCAGGTCTTGCAGTCTATTTTTTGAGTATCTCTAGTAGTCTTTCTTGTTCCCATTGTTCTTCTCCGACAAAGGTTGGTAGACGACTATATTTGTCCTCTAACCAATATTTTAACATATAAAGTTCGTGTTTGCAAGAAGAACTTACCCAACCATCGTTATATGGACTGTGTATTTCGCCAATACATTTACCAATTTCTAATTTTGCACTAGCAAGATTTGGGTTTTTAAATCCCATTACATTGTTTGTTTGCTGATATGTACCGCTGTTGATATGCCTTCGGCATTCGGACAATTTTCTTCATCCGAAATCATCATAATACAATCAGGATCGACTTTACGAATTGTTAGTTCTCCTGATTCGTCTTCGATTTCTAAACCACGAGTCCAACGGCCATGTTCAACTAAAATCCATTGTCCTTCTTGAATTTTTTTTTGTTTTGGACCAACTGCATAAACCCGACCCCAGCGCGGACGGATACCAAGTCCCTTACCATTATCATTCAATAAGTAGATGCCCCCATTACTAAGACGAGCATCAAATGTCATATCCGACACGAGTATATCATCATGTAATGCTTGAATTTGTCGACGCTCTAATTTGTGTGGTTCGAATTGATGTTTTTTCATTAAATCTTTCTTATTCCAGGATTATCTTGTACAAGTTGTCTAGCGGTTTTTTCTTTTTCTTGTTTAATAACTTTTGATCTAGCAATGGCAGCGGCTAAGCCACCACCACTAGTGGGCACACTTATAGTATCTGCTGGAGGAGGTGCATCAACAATAGGAGTATCAACGGTAGGAGTATCAACGGTAGGAGTATCAACAGTAGTATCGATAATTGGATCTTCGATAACAACACTACTGCTCACAGGTTGCGTCGGTGTGGTATCTGCGGACCGGGCTCGTTTAGCAGCAGCATTGCTGGTGTGTACAGGAGTATCCACAACATTGGTTAACTTTTCATTTTGCCGTTGTATTTGTCTGCTTTTAGTTTCAATTACTTGATTGTTGCTATCTAGAACATCACCTCGGGCATTAACATTCATGTTACCGACTGCACGAACAGTTTCGTTTCTCAATTTAATTGTGCCTAAATCAACAGACTGTCCTTGAGCCGATGTATAAACTTGTTTAGTCATTTTGTTTCCTTTGGAATATATGCTTACTTATCTCAAAAATTCGTTGATATCTAAATTATAGTATAGGCTGTCAATCCTATGTACTCCTAGTTTGTAAAGCACAAAACTAGCTACACTGCTACCTCGCCCTACTCCCCAGATTAATCGATGTTCGGTCATAACATCTACTAGATATTTCAAGTAGCGTAATAAATTGAATAAATCTCGTTCTTGATAAAGTAATAGTTCAGACCCGCACCGTTGTAATTCTGCTTCATTATTACATAGGCCCAAAATATATTCAGCGATATCCATTTGCTTATATTCGTTGGGCATGTGCCAGTTCATCTGCTGGGTTAAGTGAAACTCCGGAACCGATATTCCTTGATTGTAAGGGAATGTCCAAGTTAACAAAGATTCTGGTCGTTCGACAGACATTGCTAATTTTTCAAGATCCACAGTAGAGTTAACTACAACATGTTTTAAAGAATTAATGTCACAACCTTGCATAATCAGATCACAGAGGTCCGATTCATTAAAAACCATTTCACCAAAATTATTCTGTATCATTGTTTTTTTTAAAATCAGCAAATACTATAGTGTTTCCAGATTGTACCGGTTCTTCGTCGCCCGGCCAGGCAAGGTCTAGATCCTTCCATACTGATGCAGGATAGATGCTTATAAGATTATCAGAGTCGGCTGTAAGATCCGAATGAACTAAATCTGGAGTTTGCCACCAGTTTGGTTGCATTACACTATCGCTGGTTTCATTTTCGCTATGTAGATAGATTACAGAATCGCCAGCAGAAATTTCAATTTCTACTAGAGCAATGCGACCTTCCATGATAGCATTTATTTTATGGTACAACATAATACCAATTAATTGATCAGCTGCATCGCCCGGCACGGTAGTGATGTTAAATCCAGCATTTACCAACTCAACACATTTATCTTTAAGAGTCGAGTCAATGAATATGGTACTGTCTATTTCGCCATAAACAAAATGTTTCATTCGACGAAACGCAATATTTTGTTCTTCATTATTTAAAGTTTGGGTAATCATCCATAACTTAATAGTGTATTGATTCATTTCTACAGTACCATCGTACCATGATCCTGCTGTAAATGACAATAGTTGGGAAATTCTCACATTCATGAAATGTCTATAATATTATCAAAGCCGTCGTCGGGCTTTTTACGTAATTTTTCTTGATATTTGTTTTGATAGCTTTCGATCGCCATTCTTAATTGATTGCAAAGATAGGCATTGCCTGTGCTATAAGCAATGCCTAATTTTTTATGTAATTCGGTTACTTTATCCAGAAGTGCTTGCTCAGACAAAGAATCAAGATTGGGAATTAAAGGATGTTCCATTCCTTAATTGTACAGCAAGTTTTAGCGTAAGTCAACAGTTTTGATTAACTAATTGTGGTGCCGTTGTTACCGATAACAAACCAATCGTAATTACCGGTGCCAGTTTGAACACACTGTAAGGTAGCGCCCTGCCCGTTGGCTGTAAAAGTGATATTACCCACATCGTTGGAGTGCCATCCAGCATCAGTTACCTGTACCGTAGCAGTCTTGCCAGCACTCAAGTTGGCCGCTACAAAAGTTTTGATTTGCCCTGTTGTACCTGTTGACAAATTACCGATGATGTTTCCAGTCGCGCTGAACACTGTAGTTGTAACTGCTAAACTGACATTTCCGTTGGCCGTAATAGTTTCGGCACTGTTGTTAAATGGTTGTATTATTTTGTTAACTTCGGCAATACTAACAGCACTACTACCAGTGTTGGTTACAAAAGTAAACGAATATGTTCCTGTTGCTGCAAATGTAATAACATTGGTTGAGGAGTTAAACCCTTGTATTCCTGTAGCATTAATTAATGAGGTTGGACCAGAATTAACAGGAAGTTGCATAGTATGGGCAGTACTAGCTACAGTAACATTTAGTGTCCAACTAGTTTCAAGTCCAGAAACAGGAAGATTACTAAAACCTAAAGTTATAGGACCATTGGTAGTAAGAGTAAAATATGAACCCAGTGCATAGTTAAGTGTAACCGACCCGCTAAGTGTGCCCAACGGAACTACCGTGTTAGTTATTTGTTGTAATTGTACATTATACAATAAACTACCATTCATATTGTTGTCTAAGGTAGTTCCTGTTAGGGCGGCCTTGAGCACTGCCTTGTTTTGCAGGTCTGTAATTTCGTTGGCTGCATACTGAAAATTTGTACCGGTGTTGGTAAAATTATCGCGGAAACCTTGCGAATTATTATCCTGGCCAGCTACTGGGTAAGCGCCGTCGATATTGTTTGGGTTAATATTACTAGTCATAAGTTGTCCTAATTTATTTTAAAATGTTCCGTTTGGGAAATACAAGGTATTTATCGTACTCTGTAGTGTTGTTATACATATCTACCGGGGCTGTAAATTGCAGTGAATTATAGTCAAATACTGTGGATTTTCCTAGAACCGACACAAAATTCCATACAGCACCTGTGCCGGTGCCTATTACATTGGTTCCAGTAATTCCGGTCCAAGTGGTATCAGCTGAATTTAAAGGTGCTATACCCGTGGTTACAAAATATCCTACAATGGAGCCACTGCTTACCTGATTTATCTGAATAGTGATGTCGTTCAATGGCGTTACACCATCAACTTGTGTGCCTAGGATCTTAATTGTGTCGCCTACTCGATATCCTGTGCCTGTAGAAAAACTGGTAACTTCATAATGGCAATCTATATCAAATGTGGTTGATGTGGGCGGAGTTGGAATCCATTGCTGTGTAGTACGATCCCAGTTCTTGGTCAACAAGTTGTCTAATTCGTAACGATCAACTTCAAAGTCGATCAAGTTGAGTTGATTGCCAAAATAAGTTTCAATATTGTAGGCAATTTGTCCACTTTGTCCTGGATTGGTATAAGCAATCACCCAGGCAGGTGTAAATCCTAGTACTTGCCCGTTGCTCTGTTTGCTCAACATCCACAGTGGCAATATGTTACTTTCTTGGCCTACTACATCGATCACCTGGTTTCGCATGTCCACTAGAGCGTTTGGATACACAGTGCTGACATCATTATTGATAACAAAAGGCAAATTGACTGATTTGCCTACGCTCTGACCGGCATTGTTGACCAAATCGTCAACAACTTCACTGTAAACAATTTCGTAAATCACCGAACCTGTGGTAGTATCTACTGCTTGTGCTGTTTTGATGTTGCCCAGGGTCAAATTCTTCCAATAGTGATTGAGATTTAGACTGGCCACATAATCCTCCAGGGTAGCAGCAGTCAGTCCAAAGGCATGATGATAGATCACTCGACTGGCCACACCAAAATTAGGATCGTCATTGCGGTAAATCAGGTTGGGCGGGAATACAGTTTTGTTTTGTAACAAGCCGGCCAGCAAGGCCCGATCATTTTTGGGTGGCATGGCCTGTATGTAAAGATTATCATAAGGTTCGTTGTATTCACGAACAACTCGTATTGAAAATGTTTTAGTAGAATTTACCAGACCATTGACACTGGTAACTTGAACTGTAAATGTACACACCATGTCAAAGGTAGTGGGCACAGGCACTATGGTTGTATTTGAATTTGTAGTAGCATCAAAAGTGGTTGTGCCACCGTCTACAGCAAAAGTATCAAAACTTACACGGCCTGCAATGTGGCCTGTTGCAAGTAATTGCAGTCCTTGTGGCAATCTGCTGTCGCTTCCTGATGCCAGTTGATAGGTTAGAGACAACCCACTCACACTCTTGGCTTCTACATAAAAGGTGCTAGTAGATCCATTAAAGATCGATCCTAGGTCACTATTGTTGGTAATCCAAATTATATCTGAATTAACCGGACCGGTGATTGTCAATGAAAAATTATAAACACCACTAGTTACGTCGTGGTTATTGGTTTCTCGAACTATAAGATTAAAATTATAGGTAGTGTTTAGTATTCCACTTGCTGGTATGTATCCATATAACCAGCCCGAATTGGGATCTAATGTTAAGCCAGGCGGCAAATTGTTTGTAGCAATAAATTCCACTTGATTGTAGTTAAAATCTATAGCAGTAAATTGGAACGCAAAGAAATTGTCGCTACGCACTGATCCAATACTTCCAACCGGAGTAGTAATAATTGGTGGGACTATTGGTGTAACATCGGCGGTAATAAAAGTATTGTCCGCAGTAATTTGAGTATTATCCGCGGTCATTGTATCTAATGCGTACACCAATATACTAAAGGTCCTTGTATCACTAGACTGACCGTTGGTAACTTTTAAAGTAAACTCGTAATTGGTTGTAGTACTTATAGTGGTAAAATCAAAAGGATATTGACTGTATCCTTGAGTGCCATTATAAGAATATCCAGGCGTCTCACCAAGTGGAATAGCAGGAAGAATGTAACCCGAAATAACTCCTGTGCTAGAAATAGTTAAACCCGGAGGTAAATTGCCGCTGACTAAGCGAACCACCGGTTTGGCATATATGTCAGAGTCAAAATAATTGACTTGCAAATCTCTAATTTGATTGCCATCGTAATAGGTACCAATTGATCCTGCCGGGGTTATCCATGATACAGTGTTTTGCCCAGTAACTGTAATTGTAAAAGTACGATCTGCTAGTTTTTTTGAAACGGTATATGCTCTTATCGCAAACTTACTAGTCGTGTCGATTGCTACCGGTAAAGGAATTCCTTCAGATGTACTTTGTGCAGTAGGATTCCCTGACAATACACCATCTTCGTTAATAAACATACCTGCGGGTAAATTACCTGCTATTAATTGATAATATACTGTTTCGTCGGCAGTTGCTGCCAACGGTACAGAATAAAATACCCCCTCGGGTATAGTTCCTAAACTGCCAGGAGGAGTAATCCAAACTGGTATTGACATTGTTTACAGTCTTCCAACAACTATTTCTATTGTTCCGATATCGCCATCAAACGCCTGTAGTGCTTTGCCGATTACTGTACCCATTGCTGGGTTGGCCTCAGCGCGAGCACGACCATTACCAGCCGATACCATCATAGCGCCACGAGTTACTAGGCCTTGAACTTGACACGGCACACGACCTACTAATGCTACAGCAACAGTATGAGTGCCGGTTAATCCAGAATTCATTAAGTAGGCTGGGTCAGTAGAAACAACACCGGCAACAACTGGGCAAGCATCTGTGTTACACTGTGTAATTTCAGCACTGCCGCCAAAACATACAATTGTTCCAGGAGTATATTCTGCGTCAGCGGTATATTTCTCAGCCAAGTCGGCGTATTGTGCTGAAGTGGCGTTGGCAAATACTGTATTAAAATATAGTGTACTTGATCCAATATTACCCACACCATTGGCGTTGGCATTAACAATATTGCCACCGGTGATTGTGCCAGTGCCAACTGATAAATTGCCGCCGGTGATTGTGCCAGTGGCACTTATACCAATATTGGTTGCCCATATATTAGATGTACTATTATAGGTGAGCTGTGCGTAAGGTCCAGTAGATGGTCCGACACCGATACCACCGCCATTGGCAGCACTAGCAGTAGCTGCATTGTTAGCAGTGTAGATTATCAAATCGTTTGTGGTGATTGTGTTAGAATATATGGTTGTTGTGGTACCTAATACTTGTAGGTTACCAGCAATAACAATATTACCAATATTACCAGTAGATCCAAGTGTAATAACACTTGTGCTACTGCTAATAGTATTAGACGAAATAGTAAGATTACCAACGGTTAAATTTTGACCGCCGACTACATTACCTGTAGCACTAAATGTACCATTGGCAGTGAATCCGCCTACCCAGGTATTGGCCAATCCTTGATTATAAAATTGTAGTCCATCGCCTGAACTGGTGCTAATACGACCATTGCCAGTGACATAGTCTACAACTATTCCGTCTGGATATATGCCGGTATAAGAGCCTTCGGCAAGAAGACCGTTGCCGGCTATAAAATTATTATTTGAAACAATGTTACTAGTTGATGAAATTAATCCACTAGTTAAAATATTGCCACCTGTGATATTACCAGTGACACTTGCTCGAGTACCGGTATAATTAACAGCCGATACATTACCACCTGCATTGATATCATTTCCAGACGAGAAATATGCGCCAGTAATATTTCCAACAGCACTAACTACTCCAGCTGTTAAAAAATTTCCGCCTTGAATATTGCCTGTAACTGTAACTAATCCGTTGCTAATTAAATTTCCTCCTCGAATATTTCCAGCGGCAATTATGGTAGTACCCGTATTGAGTCCGCCGGCAACACTGACCAAGCCTGCTGTTAAAATATTTCCACCTACAATATTACCAGTTACTGATTCGATTCCCAAATTGATTATATTTCCAGCATATAGATTGCCTGTAGCTGTGATTAGTCCAGCGGTAACAATGTTACCACCGATAGTATTTCCTTGTGAACTTACGGTGCCTAGCACTACAAAAGTATTGGTATCTTTTTTATAAGTCATTCCTGCCACAGCATCACTATTGCCGTTGGTATTGAACAACACATCGGTATTTGATCCAGGCACTACAAGATTGCCAGTAATATTACCAGCAAAATTACCAACAAAATAACCATTGGTTACAATATTACCTGTGGCACTAATAGTACTGCTAGCAGAAATATTATTACCTACAATGTTACCACCGGCAGATACTATACCGGTAGTTAACAAATTGCCACTGCCTATATTACCTGAATATACAGGCAGGTATGCAGCTACATTGGCATTTGAATAGGTTACTGGCAGACCAGTGAGTTGGCTACCATTGCCAAAAATATAAGTTCCAAATACATTACCACTAGCACTGACATCATTATTGGTATTGATATTACCGCCACGCACATTGCCAGAGGCACTAACCACTCCACGAACTAACACACCACCAGTACTAAAAACCGCCACATTAGGAACTCCGCCTATGTTAACCACAGCATTGGAGCCACTGCCGACAATTGAAATATTACTAGTACCATCATTGATTGCCGAAACAGAAATATTACCAATCTGTGCAATTTGTGCCCAAATAGTTGTGTTACCGGTATAGTTGGCAAAACAATAGTAAAAATAAGTGCTGTCATACGCATACATTCCAGCAAAATCACCAATGCTACCTGTTAAAGTCAGTGGCGGGCTTGATTGTGCTACACTGTAAAGTTGACTAAAATTATTGTTACACTTAATAAATGCAGTCCGTATAGGATCTCCTTGACCGTCGTTGGCCGAAGCTCCTACATTAATGATTTGTTGAGTCATAGAATCGTTCCTCTTACTGTATTTAGCAGAGGATGTATTCTAGAGTATTTGGGGTTGTTTGTTTATTCTGGGCTGAAACTGCTACCGCAACCGCAGGTAGTTACAGCCTGAGGATTTTTGATACTAAAAGTGGCGCCGTATTGATCTTCTTTGTAGTCTACTTCTGCACCTTGAAGATAGCCGCCGCTCATGCTATCAACTAGGACTTGGACTCCGTTGTAGTCTAGATCCCAATCGTCTTCGTTTTTTACTTCATCTAGGGTAAAACCATATTGCATACCCGAACAGCCACCACCTTGAACAAAAACACGGAGTTTAATGTCAGGGTTATTTTCTTCGGCAATAATGTCTCGAATTTTTGCTACTGCGTTGTCGGTTATTGTGATCATAGTCTTTCGTTGCAAACTGTCCAGTTAATTATTTTCCACATATTATCTAGGTACTTCTCTTTGTCCCACTTGTAGTCCAAACTCCAACTGTGTTCCCACCAGTCAATGAGAACACAGATATCTGTCCTAACCTGATGGTTTGGGATGGTTTTAATCGTGCCCTGTGTGCTAAGATATACCCAGCCCGATCCCTGGATGGCCATGGCCACCGTTTTAAATTCTGCTTTAAAGTCTTCATAGGTTTTAAAGTTGGTTTCGATAAGTTCAAGAACTGCTCCTTTTGGACGGTTGGCACCTTTGGGTGCTTGCAGTTGTGGGAAAAATTTGTTGTGCAAAAAACTGCCTGCACGGTTAAAATCAGCATTGCCTTCGCCGGCATTGTAGCGTTTAGCATAGCCCTTGGCTAAATGCTCATAGTGATAGTTGATACTGGCCTTGCTTAATACTGGATCTAATGCCGTTTCTGCATAGGGCAAAGGAGTAGTTTCCAACTTGGCCGGACGGGTAGTTGCTTCTAATAAATTGATATCGTGTCTTATGTTTAGGTGCATAAGGATATTTATCTACGACGAGTGATACGACCACGAGCTAAATCGTATGGGCTAAATTCTAGCTCTACTACGTCGCCTGCTAGAACTTTGATGTTATTTTGACGCATACGGCCGCTAAGATTAGCAAGCACAGGCCTTTCAAAATTTTCCATTTGTACTCGGAACATGGTGTTGGGTAGCACCTCTGCTACGACACCTTCCATTTTGATTACATCTTCTTTTGAAATAACACCATCTCCTTTTTTACCTGCGCATTTTACTTATGGAGATTACTTCTTCTTGGCTAAAAACCGGAATGCCATTGCTCTTATG
>Ga0007804_1000198_pt1 | contig 24002 bp, 25 predicted proteins | sample CryBogCBE25Aug07_FD_60367 | JGI IMG/M metagenome (GOLD analysis project Ga0007804, IMG submission 60367) | Freshwater microbial communities from Crystal Bog, Wisconsin, USA - CBE25Aug07 | ecosystem: Environmental > Aquatic > Freshwater > Lake | place: Crystal Bog, Wisconsin, USA | collected... | reverse complement strand
GACGGGGTTAACCCCGATGCACGACGACCGCACGAAGCCGCTTCGGCACGTGCGACGGGCCGACCTCCACGCCTACGTCGTCGAGGCCGGTGTCGTCGCGCGCATTGACCCCACGAATACCGACCCGCGCTACCGACGTAACCGCATCCGACACGAGCTGCTTCCACTCCTGAACGACATCATGGAGCGCGATGTCGCGCCCATTCTCCACCGTCAGGCTGACGTGCTCTTTGACGATCGCCAGTGGCTCGACGAGCTCGCGAAGGCCGACGAGGACCTCACGTTGGAGCAGGCTGACTGTCGGACGCTGGCCTCGTGGCCAGCGGCACGGCTGCGCCTTTGGCTGCGCCGGGTCCTGGCCCACACCTCCGCCTCAGGCGACACCTACGCCCCCAGCGTGGAGGAAATTGGGCGGGCCACGGCCGTCGTCCGCGGTGAGGTGGTGGCCTGCGAGCTCGCCGGCGGCCGCCGGTTGTCACGACGCCAGCAGCAGTTAACGCTGGGCGAATGACTCCACTACCATTTCGCTCATGAGTTCTCACGAGTCCGAATCTTTCACCGCCCATTGGGCCGCGCACGAACTGGGCGAGGTGGTTGTCTCGGCGAAGCAGCTCCAGGCCCGTATCGCTGAGCTCGGCGAGGCCATTACGCGCGACTACGCCGACAATCCGCCGTTGCTGGTCTGCGTCTTGAAGGGTGCCGTGAACTTCATGGCCGATATCATGCGGGCCATTGAACTGCCCGTCTCGATTGACTTCATGGCCGTCTCCTCCTACGGTGCGGCGACCAAGACCTCGGGCGTCGTGCGCATTGTCAAGGACCTCGAAAACGACATCGCCGGTCGCGACGTCTTGATCGTTGAGGACGTCGTCGACTCCGGTCTGACCCTCAACTACCTCCGTCAGTACCTTGGCGCCCGCAACCCTCGTAGCCTCGAAGTCTGCGCGCTGTTGTTGAAGGAAGGCGAGCAGCGCGTTGAGCAGGAGCTCAAGTACGTCGGATTCTCCATTCCGGCCGACTTCGTGGTCGGCTACGGCCTCGACGTCAACGAGCGCTACCGCAACCTTGACGCGATTTACACCTTCGTCGGCGAGGCGTAATCGTGATTGACCGCGAGCGCGTTGAAGGGCTCGTGCGCGAGTTGCTCGCCGCCATTGGCGACGACCCCACCCGCGACGGTCTCCTCGAGACGCCGCGTCGCGTCGCCGACATGTACGTCGAACTCTTCGAGGGACTCGACGTCGATCCCGGTGAACACCTCCGGGTGACGTTTGAAGCCGGCCACGACGAAATGGTGATGGTCCGCGACATTCCCTTCACCACGCTCTGTGAGCACCACCTGGTGCCCTTCACGGGGCTGGCCCACGTGGCCTACCTGCCGGGACCGGAAGGTCGCATTACTGGTCTCTCCAAAATGGCCCGACTCGTCGAGGGCTACGCCCGACGCCTGCAGGTGCAGGAACGAATGACGACGCAGATTGTCGAAGCGATGGAACGGGAGTTGATGCCGCGCGGTTCTATGGTCGTCATTGAGGCGGAGCACTTCTGCATGTCGATGCGGGGCGTGCGAAAGGCCGGGTCTACCACCGTGACCAGCGCCGTACGCGGGGTCTTCCGTGATGACGCGGCCTACCGTGCGGAAGCGCTGCAGTACATTCACCAGCGCCGGTCCACGTGGCGATAGACCCAATCATCTTGGGCGTCATCAACGTGACGCCCGACTCCTTCTTCGAGGCGGTGCGCACCGGCGATCACGACGCAGCGATTGCTCGCGGCCGGGCTCTCTTCGAGGCCGGTTGCGACATCGTCGATATCGGAGGCGAATCGACTCGCCCCGGGGCGGCCGAGGTCGACCTCGACGAAGAACTGCGTCGTGTCATCCCCGTTATCGAGGCGCTTCACCCCTACGGACCCCTGTCGATTGATACTCGCAAGGCCGACGTGGCCCGGGCCGCCAGGGCGGCCGGGGCCGACATCTTGAATGACGTGTCGGGTACGTTGCCCGAAGTCGCGGGTGCGCTCGGCATGGGCTACGTCGCGATGCACACCCAGGGCACGCCGCAGACCATGCAGCTCAACCCCCACTATGACGACGTTGTGAGTGAGGTGCTCGACGCCCTTCGAGACCTGGCCGCACGGGCCAGGGCCGCGGGCGTGGCCCAACTGTGGCTCGACCCCGGCATCGGCTTCGGCAAGCGCGTCGAGGACAACTGGGCGCTGCTCGCCCACCTCGACGCCTTTGTTTCACTGGCGCACTCGGTTGGGGCCGGTGTTCTGGTCGGTACCAGTCGCAAACGCTTCCTGGCCACCGCGGGCCCCCAGGAGCTCGATGTTGACCAACGTTTCGAAGGTTCTCTGGCAACTGCCGCCTGGGCGCTTAGTCAAGGTGTCAGTATTGTCCGGGTGCACGACGTGGTGTCGTGCCTGCAAGTACGTGATCTGCTGGTTCGTCCAGTCGAGGAGGTCGGCGCGTGAAGGGCAAGTGGTCCGCCGGCATAGAGCCACGCTCCTTCACGTGGGTCTTTCGGGGCGTCCTCGCCCTGTCGGAGCGTCCAGGCGGCAACACCTCGGTCCATCGCAAGGTTCGTCGCGACGAAGAACTGATGTGGCTGAAGCACCAGGGCTTCACCCGAGTGATCTCCATCTTGCCGCCGATGGCCAATCTCGAGGGCTACGCCGAACGAGGACTGGCGGCGAGTAACTACCCCCTGCGTGGTGGTCCACAACAGCCCGAAGTCCTGCGGGCCTGTTACAGCGACCTCGATCGATCGCTCGCGGCCAAAGAAGTGGTGCTCGTTCACGGCGACGACGTTTCCGATCGACTCTTGGGGGTCCTCGCCGGCTACTTGGTCTGGAGCCAGAAGGCCCCGAACCCACCGACGGCCATTGCCCTCATCGAACGACTCTTTCGGCGCACGCTCGGTCCCGACGGTCGCGCCATCATGGTGGACCTGCCCAGCAAGAATGACTGACGTCATCCTTCTTGACGATCTGCGCCTCGAGGCCATTGTTGGTGTGCTCGATCACGAGCGTGTCACGCCGCAGCCGATTTCAGTCTCGCTCGAAATTGTGCGACCCTTCTTCGTAGCGGCGATGGACGACGATTTAAACGAGACGACGAACTACGCCGACATCCTGATCCTGGTGGAGCGCGTTATTCACGAGGGCCAATTTCTCCTCCTCGAGACCCTCGTCGTTCGCGTCGGTGAGGCAGTGCTCGCCGCGGACGTCGCTATTAGTGCCGTCACGGTGACGGCGAAGAAGCTGGCACCGCCCGTCCCGCAATCGATTGCGACGGTGGGGGTACGGACCACTAGTCGACGGTCGTAGTGCGACTGAACTACTTCTCACTCGGCTCCAACATCGGCGAACGCGGAAGCTACCTGCGCGCCGGCGTCGCCGATCTCTGTGGTGACGAGTCCTATCGACTATCCCCGGTCTACGAGACGGCCCCGTGGGGTGGTGTTGCGCAGGACGCCTTTTGGAATCTGGTAGTCGAACTCGAAAGTGATGACTCGCCTGCGGAACTACTCACTCGGGCCCAGCGGGCAGAACAGAACGCCCACCGTGAGCGGCTGGTGCGATGGGGTCCACGAACGCTCGACGTTGACGTGGTGTTAGCCGGTGACCTGGTCGTCGACACGCCGGACTTAATAGTCCCGCATCCTCGCATGTGGGAACGGCGATTTGTCCTGGCCCCCCTGCGAGACCTTCGACCAGACCTCGTATCGGAGGAACGACTGGCAAACGCCGACGGCGACGTCGCGTCGCTCGGTACACTCGAAGCACTGCACTGACCGAACGGCACCCTCGCGGGCCGGAACGGAAATGGGGTTTTATGAATATCGATATTGTCGGCCGCGGCCGAGCCGGCGGCTCCTTCGCTCGCGCATTACGACGGGCCGGTCACGACGTCGCCGTTGTCGGCCGCGACGACCGTCCGCGGTCGCGCACGGCGCTCATTCTCATGGCGACGCCCGACGACACCATTGCCGCGGTGGCCGCGGCGCTGGCCCCCTCGCCGGCGGTGGTCGCCCACGTCTCAGGCGCTACTGGCCTCGACGCCTTGGCCCCGCACGACCGGGTTGGCTCGCTCCACCCTCTCGCGGTCTTGCCCGACGCGGAACGCGGTGCCGAACGCCTGGTTGGGGCAACGTACGTCGTCGAGGGTGACGACCTACTCGATGACGTGGCGCGGTCGCTCTCGGGAATGGTCGTTCGCATCGCCCCCGAGCAGCGAGCGCTGTACCACGCGACCGCCGTGACGGCCTCGAACCACGTGGTCGCGTTACTCGCCGAAATCGAGGCGCTGGCGTCGTCGCTCGGACTGGCGGCCTCGACGTTCTCGCCGCTCATCGAACAGACGCTGGCCGACGTCCGATCGCTCGGGATTGCTCGAGCACTTACCGGTCCGGCGGCCCGCGGTGATCACCGGACTATCGACGCTCACCGCAAGGCCCTGCCGTCGGTTCACGAAGCGACCTACAGCGCACTGTCCGCGGTGGCCGCACGAGTGGCGGGAGGCTCGATGTGGAACTCCTAACGACAATTGCCGCCTGGCGCGAATTCGCCGAACAGCAACGCCGCGAGGGTCACCGAGTGGGCTTGGTGCCCACCATGGGAGCCCTGCACGATGGTCACGCCGAACTGATTCGCCGGGCCGCCAGCGCGGGCGACGTGGTAATCGTGACGTCGTTCGTTAATCCGCTGCAGTTCAACTCTCTCGACGACCTGCGCCTCTACCCGGCGACACCCAACGCCGACCAGATCTTGACCCGCGAGGCCGGCGCCGCGGTCCTCGTCGCCCCGTCCGTGGAGGAAATGTGGCCAGCCTTGGGAGACACCTCGCCGACCGTGGTGCACGTGCCCGGTCTGGGCGACCGGCTCGAAGGCACTGACCGCCCCGGTCACTTCGACGGCATGGCCAGCGTGGTCAGCAAACTCTTCGCTATCACTGGGCCCTGTCGGGCCTACTTCGGCGAAAAGGACTTCCAACAACTCGCCATTGTTCGCCAGCTCGTTCGGGACCTCGGATTCGATGTGACTGTCGTTGGTGTGCCCACCGTGCGAGACCCCGATGGTCTGGCCCTGTCGAGTCGTAACCGACGCTTAAGCGCCGAGGGGCGGCGTCGCGCTCTCGCGCTGCACCAGGCACTCATGGTCGCTAAGCGCCGGGCCGTCACGCTGGTGCCGTCGGCGCTGCGTAAGGAAATGTACCTCGTGATGCAGGAGGCCGGTGTTGACGTTTCCTACGTCGACATCGTCGACGACCGAACCCTGCTCCCGGTGGGGGACGAGGTCACCGGTCCGGCGCGGGCGCTCGTGGCCGGCCTCGTCGACGGGGTGCGTCTCATCGATAACGAACAACTGTGGCTAGGAGGTCACGATGTTGCTGGCCATTGACGTTGGTAATACCGAGACGGTTATCGGTCTCTTCGGCGACGCGCAGACGCAACCCGAGGCGATGGGCTTCGCTCGTGCCTCGGGTGAGCGCGGCCTCGCCTACCACTGGCGCATGTCGACGTTGGTCGAGCGCACGCCCGACGAACACGCCATGATGCTCACGCAACTGCTCGACCTCGAGGGACTCGACCTGCGAACGGCGGTCAGCGCGATTGCTATCTCGTCCTCATCGCCGAGCGTGACGACCCAGTTACGTCGCATGGCTAATCGCTGGTTTGCGGCCCTGCCCCTGACGGTCCTCGGGCCGGGGACGAAGTCCGGCATGCCGATCCTCTATGACAACCCTCGCGAAGTTGGTCCCGACCGCATCGCCGACGCCGTGGGCGCCCACGACCTCTACGACGGCGCCCTCATCATCGTCGACATGGGAACGGCCACGGTCTTTGACGTGGTCTCGGCCAACGGCGAGTACTTGGGCGGCGCCATCGCCCCCGGGGTGGCGATTTCTCTCGAAGCGCTCTACAGCCACGCCTCGGCGCTGCGCTCGGTGGAGCTCGTCGCGCCCCGGTCGGCCATTGGTCGCACGACGGCCGAGTCGATTCAGTCCGGAGTCCTCTACGGCTTCGCCGGCCAGGTTGACGGCATGGTGGCGCGACTCAAGGCGGAGCTAGGCGAAGCCACGGTCATCGCCACTGGTGGACTCGCTAGCCTCATCGCACCGTTCACGAATTCGATAAATCACGTGGAACCGTGGCTCACGCTTCACGGATTGCGTATCGTTCATGAGAGAAATCATTCGGGAGACCCACGTTGAACACCCCCTACACCTTTGAGCACAACGCCTTCGCCGCGGCGCTGCAGTCGACCTACGCCCACCTGAGTGACGGCGAAGAGTCGGGCGTCGTGGTTAATGTCGCCGGCCGCGTGATGTTGATGCGGACCCAGGGCAAGTTGGCTTTTGCGACCTTGCGTGACTCGAGCGGTGAAATCCAGCTGTTCGCCCTGTCGGCGGTTACGGAGGGCTTCGAGGAGTTCGCCAAGTTGCACTTGGGCGACTGGGTGGGCGTCACTGGTGAGGTCGTGCGCACGAAGCGCGGTGAGCTGTCGGTGAAGGTGCAAACGTGGGTGCAGCTCGCTGAAGCACTGCACAATTTCGGTGATAAGTGGGCCGGCATCGCCGACCACGATCTGCGGTACCGCCACCGCGAGGCCGACCTCTGGGCGAATCCCGAGACGCGCACCGCCCTCACGCGGCGCAGCGCCGTTGTGCGGGCCCTTCGCCAGCGTTGCTGGGACCAGGGCTTCATGGAAGTCGAGACGCCGATCCTTAACGCCATCCCGACCGGTGCGGCCGCCCGCCCCTTCAAGACCCACCACAACGCCCTCGACTCCGAGTTTTTCTTACGCATCGCCCCCGAGTTGTGGCTGAAGCGGTTGGTGGTTGGTGGCTACGAACGAGTCTTTGAACTCGGCCGGGTCTTCCGCAACGAGGGCGTGAGCCCTCGCCACAATCCCGAGTTCACCTCGCTCGAGCTCTACGCCGCCTACTGGAACTACCTCGACATGATGAAGTTCACGGAGGAGCTCGTCGCCGGCGTGGCGATGGATGTCCTCGGGACGACCGAAGTCGAGTACCAGGGCCGCCCCTTCTCCTTCGCTGCGCCATGGCCCCGTCGAACGATGGCCGAACTGGTGTCGGAGGCCTGCGGCGAAGAGCTGTCGGTGCACTCGCCACGAGAACGATTGGTTGAGCTTCTCGCTGAACACGGCGTCACCGCCCACGCCTCGTGGGGACCGGGACGCTGCTTGGAAGAGCTCCTCGGGGCGGCCTGTGAAGAGCAGTTGTGGAACCCGATCTTCGTCACCGATTTCCCGGTCGAGATTTCGCCCCTCGCGCGTCGTCACCAGAGCGACCCCGAACTGACCGAACGTTTCGAGTCCTACACCGCTGGTCGCGAACTCTCCAATGGGTTCACGGAGCTCAACGACCCCGTCGACCAGCGGGCCCGCTTTGAGGACCAGGCCCGTCTCGCCGCGGCCGGTGATGACGAGGCGATGCAAATCGACGAAGACTTTGTGAAGGCGCTGGAGTGGGGTCTTCCCCCGACGGCGGGCCTCGGCATCGGCATTGACCGACTCGTGATGCTGATCGCCGACGTGGCCAATATTCGAGAAGTCATTGCCTTCCCGACGCTAAAGCCACTGCCGCGCGCTTAGTAGGCGGGAAACTCCGCCATCAACGAGGCGAGGAACGCGCTCAGGCCCTGACGGGCACCCTCGCTGGGGAGAGCGGCCAGCGCAACGTTGGCCTGTTCGATGAAGGAGTTCGCTGCGGCGATGGACTCGTCGATACCGCCGCTGGCGATGACGAGCTTGCGAGCCTGCTCGCGCTGTTCGTCGTCGAGCGGGCCACCGAGGATGGCGCGCAGCTCGTCGCCGTGGGTCTCGCTCGCCAGAGCGTAGATCGTGGGGATGTTGTACACACCTTCGGCGAGGTCTTGGCCGGCCGGCTTCCCGAGCTTGTTGTTGACATCAATGACGTCGAGGATGTCGTCGCGCAGCTGGTAGACCATGCCGAAGCAGCGACCGAACTCGGTGAGTGCGTCGCGCAGGGCCTCATCGTGGCCGGCAGTAATCGCGCCGACGTGGCACGACGCGGACATGAGAGCCGCGGTCTTGCCTTCGATGGCCTCGTAGTACTCGTCGAGGGTGCGCTCCACGTTGTAGATGGTCTTTACCTCGCTGGCCTGGCCGCGGGTGAGCCACGCCAGGGTGTGCGCCATAAGGCGGGCCATCTCGACGCCGTGGTCGGCGGCAATGCCGGCCGAACGGGCCATGAGGTAGTCCCCGCCGACGATGGCGATCAGGTTGCCGTAGCGGGCGTTCACGCTGGTCACGTTGCGACGAATCTCCGCTTCGTCCATGACGTCGTCGTGGTAGAGCGAGGCCAAGTGCATCAACTCAACGGCCACGCCGCCGAGGAGGTCATCACGGGTGGCGGCACGTTCGCCGAAGGTGGCCGACGCGACGGCCAGGAGGGGACGCAGACGCTTACCCCCGGCGTAAATGAGGTGGGTGGTGACGGCGTCGAGGTACTCGTCACCGAACACTACTGATTCAGCCAGCATCGCTTCGAGTCGTTGGACGTCAGCTTCAACGGAGGGGAGCCGCAGGTGCTCGTAGGGGTTCACGGGCTCCAGCCTAGAGGAGGGTCTGGCCTTCGCCATCGGTGCATCACCAGCGAACAGTAGGTGCGCGACGATACTCGCCATCAGTTGACATCGACCTTTCAGGGCATCGCAAACTCCTCGCAAGTGGCGCAATTGGACATTGTTCCCTCTGGTCACGTGGGGCGGAATTGGTTGTCTCACTAGACCGGTACACTCAGAACAGGAACGAATAAAGGAATTCAATTGTTCGAACGTTTTACTGACCGTGCCCGCCGAGTTCTCGTACTCGCCCAGGAAGAAGCGCGTGACCTGAACCATGCGTTCATTGGCACGGAGCACATCCTCCTCGGACTCATTCGTGAGGGTGAGGGTGTTGCCGCCAAGGCCCTCGACGCGTTGGGGGTCACCTTCGACGTTGTTCGTGAGAAGGTCGAAGAGGCCATCGGCACCAACTCCAACCCGAGCCCCGGATCGCCACCTTTCACGCCTCGCGCCAAGAAGGTCCTCGAGCTGTCGCTGCGTGAAGCGCTGCAGCTGGGTCACTCCTACATCGGCACCGAGCACATGCTCCTCGGCCTCGTTCGCGAGGGCGACGGTGTCGCTGCACAGGTGCTGAACGAACTCGGCGCCGACATGGCCCGCGTCCGTACGCAGGTGATTCAGATGATGACCGGTCAGGCCGGCAAGGAAAGTGGCGCCTCCGCTTCGACCGGCGCCAAGAGTGGCGACGGCGACTCGCAGGGCGGCTCGGCCGTCCTCGACCAGTTCGGTCGCAACCTGACCCAGTACGCCCGTGAAGGCAAGCTCGACCCCCTCGTCGGTCGCGACAAGGAAGTCGAGCGGGTCATGCAGGTCCTCTCGCGTCGCACCAAGAACAACCCCGTGTTGATCGGTGAGCCTGGCGTTGGTAAGACGGCCATCGTGGAGGGTCTGGCGCAGAAGATTGTTGCCAACCAGGTCCCCGTAACGTTGGTCGACAAGCAGCTCTACACCCTCGACCTCGGTGCCCTGGTGGCCGGTTCGCGCTACCGCGGTGACTTCGAAGAGCGCCTCAAGAAGGTGCTCAAGGAGATTCGTACACGCGGCGACATCATTCTTTTCATCGACGAAATCCACACGCTCGTGGGTGCCGGTGCCGCCGAAGGTGCCATCGACGCGGCCTCGATTTTGAAGCCGATGCTGGCCCGTGGCGAACTCCAGACCGTTGGTGCCACGACGATTGACGAGTACCGCAAGCACATTGAGAAGGACGCCGCCCTCGAGCGTCGTTTCCAGCCGGTCAAGGTGGACCAGCCCTCGGTGGCCATGACGATCGAAATCCTCAAGGGTCTGCGCGAGGTCTACGAAGAGTTCCACGCGGTCAAGATCACGGACCAGGCCTTGGTCGCGGCCGCCAACCTGGCCGACCGCTACATCGCCGACCGCTTTTTGCCGGACAAGGCCATCGACCTCATCGACGAGGCCGGTTCGCGTCTGCGCATTCGTCGCATGGCCGCTCCGCCCGCCGCCAAGAAGATTGACGAGGACATCGCTCGCATCCGTGCCGACAAGGAAACGGCTATGGAGAAGGGTGCCCTCGACCAGGCCAAGGCGCTGGAGGAGCAGGAGCGCGAGTTGATCTCGAAGAAGGACGAGCTGGACGCTTCCGTCAAGGCCAGTGGTGGCGACACCTTTGACCTCGTCGACGAAGAGACCATCGCCGAAGTCTTGGCCAACTGGACCGGCATCCCGGTCTACCGCCTCACCGAAGAAGAGACCTCCAAGTTGCTGCGCATGGAGGACGAACTCCACAAGCGCATCATCGGCCAGAACGAGGCGATTATTGCCCTGAGCCGTGCCATTCGCCGCACGCGCGCCGGCCTAAAGGACCCCAAGCGTCCCGGTGGATCGTTCATCTTCCTCGGCCCAACGGGTGTCGGTAAGACGGAGCTGGCCAAGACCCTGGCCGAGTTCCTCTTCGACGACGAAGACGCACTCATTCAGCTCGACATGTCGGAGTACATGGAGAAGCACTCGGTGAGCCGCCTCGTCGGTTCGCCCCCCGGCTACGTCGGGTACGACGAGGGTGGTCAGTTGACCGAAGCCGTCCGTCGCAAGCCGTTCTCGGTCGTGCTCTTCGACGAAGTCGAAAAGGCCCACCCCGACGTCTTCAACACGCTGCTCCAGATTCTCGAAGACGGTCGCTTGACCGACTCCCAGGGTCGCCAGGTCGACTTCAAGAACACCATCTTGATCATGACCTCGAACCTCGGAACGGCCGACCTGCGCAAGACGATGGGCTTTGGCAAGGGCGACGACCTCGCGAGCTACGAGCGGATGAAGGAAAAGGTGCACGCCGCACTGAAGAGCCACTTCCGTCCGGAGTTCCTCAACCGTATCGACGACACCATCGTCTTCCACGAGTTGACCAAGGACGAGGTCATCGAGATTGCTCAGCTCTTCATCAACCGTCTGCGCGACCAGCTGTCGGTGCAGGGACTTGGTCTCGAGTTGTCGGCCGCCGCTCAGGGCTACCTGGCGGACAAGGGTTACGACCGCGAACTGGGTGCGCGTCCGCTGCGCCGCGCCATCCAGCAGTACGTCGAGGACGTCTTGAGCGAGAAGATTCTGTTCAAGGAGTTCCACGCGCCGCAGACCATTGTGGTCGACGTGGCCGAAGGCCCCGACGGACCGCACCTCACGTTCGAGGGCATCGAAGGCTTGCCGCCCTCGGTTGACTTCGAGGACACGACGCCTACCGCGTAAGTCTCCCTGTTGACGTTGTGCTGAGCCGCCCGAAAGGGCGGCTCAGTGCTTTTCAGTCACTCGGTGTCACCGTCGGGCTCTAGGGTCGTGAGAGTGAAATCTCGAACTCTCCACGTCTGTCGCGATTGTGGCACCACTTCGGTGAAGTGGGTTGGTCGCTGCCCCGGTTGTGGCGCCTTCAATACCTTTGACGAAGAGGTCCAGACCTCGACGGCCCCGCTGGCGGCGCCAATCGAAACGCAGTCGCTGCACGTCTTGAGCGACGACTCCCGGCCGAAACTTTCGACCGCGGTGGGTGAGTTTGACCGGGTGCTCGGTGGCGGCCTCGTCGCGGGCTCCACCACATTGCTGTTTGGCGAGCCGGGTATCGGAAAGTCCACGCTCGCTCTCATGTCGCTGCGCGTCCTGGCCGAACAGGGCACCAGCGTGCTCCTGATCGGGGCGGAAGAGTCGGCCGCTCAAGTGGCGGGCCGCGCTCGGCGCTTGGGGCCAGTGCCGCAGGGGCTCGACGTCGCGATCACGACCAACGTGGCGTCGGCCGTGGCGCTAATTGAGGAGCGCCGCCCGGCGGTCTGTGTCATTGACTCGATTTCGGCGATGAGCGCCGACGAACTTCCCGGAGTGGCCGGGTCGGTGGCTCAGGTTCGCCACGCCGCCGAACAACTGTGTTCGACCGCAAAGCGCACCGACACCGCACTCATTCTGGTGGGTCACGTCACGAAGGACGGTGAGCTGGCCGGTCCGCGAACACTCGAGCACCTCGTCGATACGGTTGTCCGCATTGAGGGTGATCGGTATGCCCCACTTCGCATAGTGCGAGCGCTCAAGCACCGATTTGGACCCACCGGCGAAGTCGGACTACTGGAGATGGTGGGCGATGGACTGCGGGAGTTACCCGAAAGCGCCCTTGCGCTCACTGGCGGTGATGACGACGTTTCCGGCGTGGTCCTCACCGTGACCAACGACGGCTCGCGCTCCTTCCTCGTTGAAGTGCAGGCCCTCGTGGCCTCCTCGACCGGTGCCCCGCGGCGCGTGGCGCACCAGGTTTCCTCCCAACGTCTCGCCCTGCTGCTGGCCGTCTTGGAAGCCCGCTGCGATATCAACGTGGCCGGCGTCGACGTGTTCGCCGCGACCGCCGGTGGCGTCGCCGCCACCGAGCCGGCGGCCGACCTGGCCCTGGCGCTGGCCGTGGCCTCAGCCTCCATTGGCTTCACCGTGCCCCGCTCGCTGGTGGTACTCGGCGAAGTGGGACTAGCGGGTGAACTGCGGGCCGTGAGCGGTCTGCAGCGTCGTGTTCGTGAAGCCCAGCGCCGTGGGGCGTCCGCAGTCATCGTGCCCGTCGCTGGGGAGGGATTAGACGTACCGGGACTCACGGTGCACCGTTGTCCGACACTGGCCGCGGCTATTGCGACGGTGCGGGCCGATCGCTAGAGCGGAAAGTGCAGCATGAGCGGCTTCGACACCGCGCTCTGCTGGTAGGCCGCGGCGGCGGTGCGCAGGGCGGTCACCGTGCAGACCGTCGTGCCGGCCCCACTGACCGTGTGGTAGGCCAGCAGGCAGTGCTTCCCGGTAACGCGAAGTTGGTAAGTGCCGACCGTGCCGCCGGCGACGGACACCACCGCCGTGTGGATACCGGAGCTGCTGAGCGAAAACGTCACTGGTGCCTGGGGCAAGAGCGGATTGGGGATCGGTGCCGTGGTTGAGAGATACGGCCCCAGAATCGTTTCGAGTCCGCCGGCGATCCACGCGGCGTAGGTGCCGTTCATGTGCACCCCGTCGTAGTAGACGAGGTAGTTGGTCGTGGGAGTGGCCGCCCAAATCGGGCATCGGACGGGACTACAAAACAAGGGCGTGACGTCGACGAAGGTCACGTGGGTGGCCGCGGCGGCCTCGCGAATCTCGGTGCTGCCGTTCTGGGCCGGCGTTGTCTCGCAGCCCTGAATATCGGTCGGGTGTGCGAGGGGGCACGTTGGAATCTGACTAGGGATATGGGGCATGCTCCCGAGGAGAATCACCTTGCTCCCGCTCGGCGCGAGCGCCTTAATGACCTGCTCCATCGCCGTGGTCTGGGGGTAGTGATAGGCATCAGTCAGCGCGGTTGTCTCCAGCCCAATGGGGAAGACGAATGTCGGCTTCGTGGCATTGGCGAAGGCGATGGCCTGGTTGAGGAACGTCGTGCAACCCGCGGGACCGCCCGACATAAAGGCGAAGTAGGGGCCGCACCCACTGAAAGCGGTGTAGATGACGTGGAAGTTGAGGTCGAGTCCGAGGCGATCAAAGGTCGGGATCCACATGGCGGACTGGGAGTCGCCGAAGATGTAGATGGACTTAGGGGCCGACACGTTGCCGAAGGAACAACTCTTGATTGGGTCGGTGGGGAAGGTCGTCGTCCAGTTGCAGATATGAATGTTGACCGGGTCGTTGGCCTGGGTGGGATTGGCCAACGTGGGCACCGTCTTGGTGAAGTCTGGCCCCACCGTCTGGTTAGCCGCAGTCGCGAGGGCGCTCTCGATTTGGGCCAGGGTGGGGAGTGGCGTTTGCGCCGCGCGGGCCGCACCCCCGTGCCCACCGAGCAGGGCGAGGGAGGCGAGGACAAGGGCCGCGACCGTGCGGCTCAGCATTCGAATCGACGACGTAGGGGACATGGCTAAAAGGGTACCGTGGCCACCGTTTGGACGTCGGATTCTGCCAGCTCGTGCGGTCCGTCACGCTTGTGGGAAAAGTGCGGTAGAATAGTAAGTCCCCTTTAGCTGTCTGGCGTATGCCCGACGAGGAGAACCTGCGTACATGGCAACTCACAAGTACAAGAAGGGCGATCGACTGGTCTACCCTCACCACGGCGCTTGCACCGTGGAGAAGATCGAGAAGATCACCGCGTTTGACGTGAAGCAGGACTACCTAAAGCTCAAAGTCGCCTACACCGACCTCGTCTTGATGGTTCCCGTGGCCAACGCTGAGTCGGTCGGACTCCGCGAGGTCATCAATGACGAAGAAGTCGAAGAAGTCTTCGCCGTGCTTCGCAAGAAGGAAGCTCGCATGCCGACGAACTGGTCGCGTCGATTCAAGAACCACTCGGAGAAGCTTCGTTCAGGTGACATCTACCAGGTGGCCGAAGTCGTGCGAAACCTGTCGATTCGTGACAAGGACAAGGGGCTGTCGGCCGGCGAAAAGCGAATGTTGACCCGCGCCCGCCAGATTCTTGTTTCGGAGCTGACCTTCGCGCTGAACGTCGACACTGAAGCCGCAGAGGCCAAGCTCGCCTCGGTGCTGTCCTAGCCGTGACGGTCGCCGCCGTCGTCGTGGCCGGCGGCCGCGGGGTTCGTTTTGGCGGCCCCAAGCAGTTTCTTCCCTTTAATGGAACGACCGTGGCTGGTCACGCCGTCGCGTCGGCCCGGATTGTGGCCGACGTCGTGGTGCTGGTGGTGCCCGAGGGGTACCAGGGTGATGGCGAAGGCGCCGACCTCGTCGTGGCCGGTGGTGACAGTCGGTCGGCCTCGGTTCGCGCCGGTTTAGCGGCCGCGGGCCTCGCCGATATCGTCGTGGTGCACGACGCCGCCCGCCCCATGGCGAGCGCCGAACTCTTTTTGCGCGTCGTGGCGGCTATCCGCGACGGTGCCGATGCGGCCATTCCGGGCCTGGCCCTCACCGACACGGTCAAGCGCGTTGCGGACGGGATCGCCGTCGCCACCTTGAACCGAGATGAGCTGGTGGCCGTGCAGACGCCTCAAGCGTTCCGTCGTGAGGCGTTGGTGGCGGCGCACGCGTCCGGACTCGACGCCACCGATGACGCTGCGCTGGTGGAACTGACCGGCGGACAAGTTGCGGTCGTGCCGGGCGAACGTGACAACATAAAACTGACGGAGCCCGATGACATTCGGCGACTCCGACGACTACGTGGAGGAACCATGCGCATAGGTCACGGCTTCGACGTGCACCCGGTGAGCGATGAAAGCACCCGGGAACTCTGGCTGGGGCTGGTGCAGATTCCTGAAGGACCGGGACTGGTGGGCCACTCTGATGCCGACGCCGCGACTCACGCACTCTGCGATGCCCTGCTCGGCGCGGCCAACTTGGGTGATCTCGGCCGTCACTTTCCCGACACCGACCCCTCGTTTAAGGGGGCTTCGTCGAAGTCCCTCCTGCAATCGGTGCTCGACAAGCTCGCCATGCTCGGACTGCACCCGACCTCGGCCGACGTCACCATTGTGGCCGAGCGGCCCAAACTCGCGCCCTATATGCCGGCCATGTCCAAAGCCCTCACGGAAGTGATGGGCTGTGTGGTGTCCGTCAAAGCCACCACGGCCGAGGGCCTGGGTGCCCTTGGTCGCCGCGAAGGCATTAGCGCTACCGCTGTCGTTTTAGTTGAGGAGTACTCATGAGCCCCCGTCCCGCACCCCGTCGAAATGGTGGTGGTCGCCCCCCACGTCAAGGTGGACGCCCCATTGCCGGTGGACAGGTCGGCCAGCGTCGCACGCCACCGCGCGACAAGGAGGGCCTCGGCGGCGAACAGGTCGAAGGCCGCCACGCCGTGCTCGAGCTCCTAAAGGCTCGCCGTCGCACCATTCAACGCATTTACATTGCTGATGCCCAAGACCCTTCCGAGATTCTCGACGCAATCGAGCGCGAAGCGCAGCGCCAACGGGTGCCCACGCAGTTGGTGTCGATGGCTCGTCTCGACCGAGAGGCCCGCACCGAAGGTCACCAAGGCGTCATGGCCATTGCCAGTCGTCTCGACACGGTGCCGCTCGAGGATCTCCTGGAGCAGGCGAACCCCTTCCTCCTGGTCTGCGACGGCGTCACGGACCCCCGCAACTTGGGCGCCATGCTTCGCAGTGCCGATGGCGCTGGCGTATCAGGCGTGGTGGTGCCTCGTCACCGCTCCGCTCGAATCTCACCGACAGTGACGAAGACTGCCGTTGGGGCAATTGAGTACCTAACCTTCAGTGACGTCGGAGGAATCCCCACTGCAATTGACCAGATGAACAAGGCTGGCATTCTCACCGTGGGACTCGCCGGCGAGTCAACTGACTCGCTCTACGACCTGGACCTTGGTTCAACTCCGGTCGCCCTCGTCGTCGGTGGAGAAGAGAACGGACTGTCAGCCCTGACTCGCAAGCGCTGCCAAGCAGTTGTCTCTATTCCTCAAATCGGCAAGATTGTCTCGTTGAATGCTGGCGTCGCAGTATCAATCGCAGCCTTCGAAGTCGCGCGTCAGCGGGCCCTGAAGAAATAATTAAGCCCCTCGACTGTTAAGCGACCGATGTGTAGCATTCCGTTGAGACTGAAAGGCTTGCCTGAATGGAGTCGCAATGCGCGGAATCGCAAAGGGAATTGTAGGGGCGCTAATTGCGTCGATGTTGTCGATGTCATCGGCAAACGCACTCACGCTACATACGGTTACATTCGAAGAAAATTTGCCGTCGGGAACTTCTCAGGTTGCATTCCAAACAAGCGCAGTTTCAACGACGCTCACTCCTTTAGGTTCTCTCGTTCCGTCCTTTAATTATCCGAATCACTCATTCGTGAGTTGGAACACTCAGCCGACTGGAAGCGGAACTAAGTACTTGAATGGAGCAGTATTTTCGTTCTCTTCGGACACCACTCTTTACGCACAATGGCAGTCACCCAATCAAGTGGTGACATTCCGCCAAAATCGAACTTTGTCCGATCAGACGTATGCGAGTGAAATTAAAAATGCCCCCTCAAACCTCACTCTTTTTTCGAACCTAAACCCGCAGTTCTCAAATCCTGGTTATGGGTTCGTTGGTTGGAATACAGAAGCGTCTGGAAAGGGGACAAGCTACTTAGATGGAGCGAAGTACTCGTTCGCAACGAGCGTTACCCTTTACGCGCAGTGGGTGAAAGTAATCACCACCTCGTCGCCATTGGTGCTTGTTGGGGTGGTCCGCCACAGTCGTGATCAGGCAACAATCCAGCGCTTGGCCACCACCATTAATTCAAGACACTTCCATCGAATCGAGGTAGTGCAAGTGGGGGCCGCCAAGTCAGGTCCAGCTTCGGCCACGAAGGTGGCGAGCAGTCTGACTCAGCTTCTACTTCAACGCGGCGGCCCTGAAGTAACGGTTGTGATTCGGCGAGTCGGAAATATCGGCTCGTTGAACTTCGCCGAAGTATTCGCTAGTTAGCGGCCCAGCCACTCGAAAGGTGCTCGGTGCACGCTGGGCATCGTGACGCACCAATGGCGATCTGCGTGAGACACGCCGGGCAAGCGGCCGTTGTCGGGGCGGGAGCCTCGTGGCCGAGACGCCGCTTGATGGTGTTCAGCGGCTTGACGACCAGGAAGAACAGCGTTGCTGCCACGATTAACAAAGTGAAGATCGCGTTCACGACCAGGCCGTAAAGGATGCGACTGCCGTTAATCGTGAAATAGAGCGTCGAGAAATTCTCTTGCCCGAAAATTGCGGCAATCAGTGGCGTGAAGAGGCCACTGACAATTGCTTGCACTACCGCCGTGAAGGCGCCACCGATGGCAACACCAATTGCGAGGTCAATCGCATTGGCGCGAAGGGCAAAGGCTCGAAAGTCTTTCAGTGTTGAGGAAACGGAACTTTTGACGCTCATCAAAGGGCCTTTCAATTGTGGGGCGTAAATTCGGGCGATACCACCGTGAGCCGTGACTTAGGGAAGCTGCGCCGAGATTGGTGCGAACACGTGAATCGCTCCCGCATAACGACCAATCGTCTGCAGAGTAGCCCAGCAGGTGTGGGTCACACCATTGGCGGGCGAAGGGTGCCCCGGGCTGGCGTGCCGATGGAGGGATTCGAACCCCCGACCTGACGATTACAAATCGCCTGCTCTGGCCAACTGAGCTACACCGGCATGGACCACCCAGAATAGTGAGTAGCCGCGTGGGGCAATAGGCTAGGGGGTGATGAGTACTTCTTCGGACAAGCCCACGCCGAGCGGCGGTTCGCACTACCAGCCCTCCATGCCAGTGGTGGCGTTGATCTTGGTGCTGTTCATCGGCACGGCCTTTTTGGTGGAGCGCAGTTCGACCCCCGCCGTCGCGGGCAAGCACCCGAGCACGACGACGACAACGCATCATTCAGCCGGCGGTTCGACGTCGACCACGACCGTGGTCACCCACCACGCTTCCAAATCGCAGGTGTCAGTTCAGGTGACTAATGGCACCAGCGTGTCGGGGCTTGCTCGCACCTACACGGTGAAGCTACAAACGCTCGGTTGGGACACGCTGTCGCCGATTAACGGTCCGCACGTCACCGCCACTGTTATTTACTTCAAGGCTGGCTACCAGTGGGCCGCGAGTGAAATTGCAACCGCGCTGCACGTTCCCCAAAGTGCGGCCCAGTCCTTGGGTGCGCAGCAGCCGGTAGCGGGAGCCCAGGGCGACGACATTGTCATCGTGCTCGGCCCCAACGTCGCTCACTGAGCGGGTGGCGTAACGCCGTAGCGCTCGAGCGCTACGCGAAGAATCTCCGTGGCCATTGGCCGCAACTCTTCCAACGGGCGATTGCGGTGCCGCCGGATGCCCATATCGACCTGGGCTAGCGACTGGACACCGCAGGTCTGGGCCACGTCGAGCAAGAGGGCTATCTCCACGCCGTAACCATCGGCCAAGGTAATTCGGTCGAGCACGTGTCGACGAATGGCCGTTTCTCCCGCGAGCGGCTGGCGAATTTCTCCAAGACCTGGGTACAGCAGCGAAAGCACGGGTCGTGCCGTCAGTTCGTTGACCCGTCCGCCACCGGACGGCATGTCGTGCAATGGTCGAATGTAGAAGGCCTTGACGAGGGCGATTTCGGGCCGGGCCATCAGCGGCGCAACGAGGGACGGCACGAAATGGGGTTGCGTATTGACCACGTCACCGTCGAGGAAGACCACGATGGGGGCGGTCGTGTGGCGCACGCCAAAGGCCATTGCTGCGCCCTTACCGGTGACGTGCTCGAGGTCGATCACCGTAGCGCCGTGGCGGCGGGCCACGGTGGCGGTGTCGTCAAGTGAGTGGTCGTTGACGACGACGAGCTCGCCCACCAAGTCGCCACTGGCGAGAACGGCGTCAACCACGGGGCCGATGGTGGTGGCCTCATCCTTGGCCGGAATGATCACGGCGACGCGTTCACCAGCGGTAGAGAGGAGTTGTGACGCTTCGCTCAGTTCGTCGGCTGAGAGCGTCCACGGGGTGGGGAAGTTCACCCTCGCAATTTAGGGCGCCGCGTCCCACGATTCACTATTTGACAGGTGGGGGTATACTGGACAAACTAGAAGTGTCATCAAGAGCGACTGAGGGGCGGGCCCTATGAAGTCGCGACAACCAGTGTGAGCCCCAGGATCTCCTGTCACACCAGGTGCCAAAGCCCGAACGATGAAAGGGAAATGAGAAATGGTTAGTTTCGCCACCGGTCTTTTGTGTCGAGAGTGCGGGCAAACGTACCCGGCCGAGGCCCGGTACTCCTGTGAATTCTGCTTCGGACCACTCGAGGTTGCCTACGACCTCGAGGCGGCAAAGGGTGTTGTTACCCGCGAGAGCATTACTGCCGGTCCCAACTCCATCTGGCGTTACGGCGCACTCCTGCCGGACCCCGGCGTTGAGCCCGTCGACCTCGGTGCCGGCTGGACCCCGCTGCGTCGGGCCACCCGCCTCGCCGAAGTGCTGGGCGTCAAGGAGCTGTGGCTCAAGGACGACACTCGCAACCCGACCGGCTCCTTCAAGGACCGCGTCGTGTCGTGCGCCCTCTCAAGTGCCCGACGACTCGGCTTCACGACGGCGGCCTGCGCCTCCACCGGCAACCTCGCCACGTCGGTCGCCGCCCACGCGGCCTTCATCGGCTGGCCGAGCGTCACCATTATTCCTTCGGACCTCGAGCGCTCCAAGATTGCGATGACCGCAATTTTCGGCGGCACCGTGCTGGGCGTCGAGGGCAATTACGACGACGTCAACCGCCTCTGCGTCGAACTCGTCGCGGAGCACACTGACTGGGCCTTCGCCAACGTCAACCTCCGCCCCTACTACGCCGAGGGATCCAAGACGCTGGCCTTCGAAATCTGTGAGCAGCTCAACTGGACGATGCCCGACCAGGTTGTCGTGCCGCTCGCTTCGGGCAGTCAGTTCACCAAGATTGCTAAGGGCTTCCGCCAGTTCATGGAACTCGGTTTGGTCGAGGGCACCGAGCCGGTGCTCTTTGGCGCTCAGGCCACCGGATGCTCGCCGATTGCCACGGCCTTCGCGAGCGGTGCCGATGTGGTCACCCCGCAGCGTCCGAACACGATTGCCCGATCGCTGGCCATCGGTAACCCGGCTGACGGTCCGTACGTGCTCGACGAACTTCGCCAACACGGCGGCGACTGCGGTTCGGTCTCCGACGAGGAAGTGCTCGAATGCATCGGCCTGCTTGCCGCGACCGAAGGTGTCTTTGCCGAGACGGCCGGCGGTGTGACCATTGCGTCGCTGCGTCAGATGGTTCGTCGCGGCACCATCGACCCGAACAAGTCCATCGTGGCGATTATTTCGGGTCACGGCCTCAAGACCCTCGACGCCATCGCCGACACGGCCACCGTGACGGCCACAATTTCCCCATCCCTCGCAGATGCCGAAGCGGCACTGCGCCGAACTGAGTTAGTGAGTGCCCAATGAGTGTGATCGTCCGTTTGCCCAGCCAGTTGCGCGCCCTCGTCGGAGGAGCCGGTGAAGTGCCGGTAGAGGCCACGACGGTCCGTGAGGCCATCGTCGCCGTTGACGCGGCCCACCCCGGCATCGCCTTCCGCGTGCTCGACGACAAGGGTGCGCTGCGTCGTTTCGTCAACGTCTTCGTCGCCGACGAGGACGTTCGTTTCCTCAACGGACTCGACACCGAGCTCGCGCCGGGCACGACGGTGTCGTTGGTGCCGGCCGTCGCTGGCGGCTGCTGCTAGGCGTTAGCACTCTCTCCCTTAGACTGCTAATATTCACGTCTGCACCACTTCGGTGCTGACACGCACTAGGAGGAATCGCCGTGGCGAAACTAATCACGTTTGATGAAGAAGCCCGTCGCTCGCTGGAGCGCGGTATGAACAAGCTGGCTGACGCCGTCCGCGTCACCCTTGGGCCTAAGGGCCGCAACGTCGTACTGGACAAGAAGTGGGGCGCCCCCACGATCACCAACGACGGTGTTTCCATCGCAAAGGACATCGACCTCGAGGACCCGTTCGAAAAGATCGGCGCCGAGCTCGTTAAGGAAGTCGCCAAGAAGACCGACGACGTTGCCGGTGACGGCACCACGACGGCCACCGTTCTGGCCTGGGCCATGGTCCGCGAAGGCCTGAAGAACGTGGCCGCTGGCGCCAACCCGATGTCGCTGAAGAAGGGCATCGAGGCCGCCGTTGAGGCCGCGCTCGCGTCGCTCGAGGCACTGGCCAAGCCGGCCGACACCAAGGAGCAGATTGCGCAGGTGGCGAGCATCTCGGCCGCTGACGTCGAAATCGGCCAGTTGATCGCCGACGCTATTGACAAGGTCGGTAAGGACGGCGTCATCACCGTCGAAGAGAGCCAGTCGTTCGGCATGGACATGGACCTCGTGGAAGGTATGCGCTTCGACAAGGGCTACATCGCTCCGTACTTCGCCACCGACCAGGAGCGCCAGGAAGCGGTGCTCGAGAACGCCTACGTCCTGCTCATGTCGGGCAAGATCACCTCAATCCGTGACGTCCTTCCCGTCCTCGAGAAGGTCATGCAGTCGGGTCGCCCGCTGCTGATCATCGCCGAGGACGTCGAGGGCGAAGCCCTTGCTACCCTCGTGGTCAACAAGATTCGTGGCACCTTCAAGTCCGTCGCCGTCAAGGCCCCGGGCTTTGGCGAGCGCCGCAAGGCCATGCTCCAGGACATCGCCATCTTGACCGGCGGTACCGTCATCGCCGAAGAGATTGGCCTCAAGCTCGAGACCGCTGGTCTCGAGTTGCTGGGTCAGGCTCGCAAGATTGTCGTGACCAAGGACGAGACGACCATCGTCGAGGGTGCCGGCACGACCGAAGAAGTTGCCGGTCGCGTCGCCCAGATCAAGGCCGAGATTGAGAACACCGACTCCGACTACGACCGCGAGAAGCTCCAAGAGCGCCTCGCCAAGTTGTCCGGTGGTGTGGCCGTCATCAAGGTCGGCGCCGCTACCGAAGTCGAGCTCAAGGAAAAGAAGCACCGCATCGAAGACGCCGTGTCGACGACCAAGGCCGCCATTGAGATGGGCGTTGTGCCCGGTGGTGGCGTGGCCTTGCTGCGCAGCCAGGCCGCTATTTTGGCCGTGGCCGACACGCTCGTCGGTGACGAGGCGACCGGCGCCCGTTTGGTCGCCAAGGCTGTCGAAGCCCCGCTGAACCAGATTGCCGTCAACGCCGGTCTCGAAGGTGGCGTCATCGTTGACAAGGTTCGCAACCTGGCCAACCCGTCGGAGGGCCTCAACGCGGCGACCAACGAGTACGAGGACCTCATCAAGGCCGGTGTCATCGACGCCGCCAAGGTGACTCGTTCGGCGCTGCAGAACGCCGCCTCGATCGCGGCCCTGTTCTTGACGACCGAGTGCGTCATCGTGGACAAGCCCGAAGAGAAGGCGCCGGCCATGCCCGGCGGCGGTATGGACGACTTCTAAGTCATCCGCTTTCAATCGCACAACACCGCGGGGCTTCGGCCCCGCGGTGTTGTCATTTCAGGGAGGGTGGCCAACGGGGTGCGGCTCCTATCATGGAGATATGACCACAACGCCCATGACCCCGTCGAAGGGCCTCAACGTCCTGCACCTCTTCTGTCACGTGGTGGGTCCGGTGAATCGCGACCTCCTCGACCAGGCCATCTCCGACGCCCACGAGGCCAAGGTCCAGGTCGTGACCGCCGCCATCATGGGGGCGAAGGCTGATCTCTGTTTCATGATTCTCGGTGAGGACCTGTGGGAGCTGCGCCGCTTCCAGTCCAAGGTCCAGGCCTCGGGTCTGCAGGTCTCGGAGTCCTACGTCTCGGTCACGGAAGTCTCGGAGTACGCCCAGGGCATGCCCGAGTCGATGCTCAACGCCCGTCTCTACCCCGTCTTGCCGCCGTCGGACATGAAGGCCTTCTGCTTCTATCCCATGAGCAAGCGTCGCGGCGAACAGCAGAACTGGTTCGCCCTGCCCTACGAAGAGCGCGACGCGCTGATGCGTGAGCACGGCAAGTCGGGCCGCGACTTCAAGGGCCGCGTCATCCAGGTGGTCACCGGTTCGACGGGACTCGACGACTGGGAGTGGGGCGTTACCTTGTTCGGCGTTCGTCCCGACGACCTGAAGGACTGCGTCTACACGATGCGCTTCGACGAAGCCTCCACCCTCTACGGCGAGTTCGGTAACTTCTACACCGGGCTGGTCGGCGACCTCGACGAAGTCCTTAGCGCCACCGTCGCCTAGGGCGAAGCGAAGTCATGGCGAGCGCGAACGAAGCCGAACTACGCCGATGGGCTGAAGCGCTGTCCGCGCTGGCCCGCACTGGCATTGGCTTCACCGAGAGCGAGTACGAGCGAGAGCGCTACGAAGAAATCCTCTCCATCGCGGGCGACATTAAGGCCTCGGCCGATGGCGACGAGGCTCTCGATGCGCCGGCTTACGTGACCGAGTGGATGCGCAACGCCGAGCGGGGCGTGGCGGGCTACGTCACGCCGAAGGTCGCCGTCGGAGCCATCGTGGCGAATGAGGCGGGGGAACTACTTCTCATCC
>Ga0007804_1000189_pt1 | contig 24719 bp, 28 predicted proteins | sample CryBogCBE25Aug07_FD_60367 | JGI IMG/M metagenome (GOLD analysis project Ga0007804, IMG submission 60367) | Freshwater microbial communities from Crystal Bog, Wisconsin, USA - CBE25Aug07 | ecosystem: Environmental > Aquatic > Freshwater > Lake | place: Crystal Bog, Wisconsin, USA | collected... | reverse complement strand
AAATTCAACTCCCAGCGATGAAACACCGCAAGATCACCTCTCTGAATCCTCTGCGATACCCGAGACCATTCCTGAAACAACCCAAGTCATGGGTGGGGTCCAATGGACGCCTGCTGCTTCCTCATCCTCAGAACAGTACTTGGGGGGCTCAGACACCCCCCGCAGGCGTCGTCGCTCCGGTTCTAACAGCCATAAGAACCGCGCTAACCGCATGAAATCAGCCGGAAACGCTAGGGAGAGTAGAAAAAAACAACGGGCACGAACCCGGGTCATCCTGCTTGTTGTCCTTTTCATTGTTGCTGTGACGGCGTCACTCGTGATCGGTTTTATGATCGGCCAGGAATCAAAAAAACGTGAGAACACGACAAAGGTCAGTAATGTTCAGGAAGTGATTCCGACATCAGAATCGTTGAATCAACTTGATGGTGCTTTTGAAGCTTTAAGGGGAGGGGATACCCGCAAGGCGATGCTGGATTTTCAAAGTGTTGAGAATATGCAGCCATTGTTCGGAATGGACTACCTGGTCGCCGAGGCGGCCTTTTTATCCGATGAGCCATCCCTGGCACATGATGCAGCGGAGCGCGCCGTGACAAAGAATGAAATGAGCGCTGAAGCACAGATTCTGTTGGATATGATCAATTTCAGTCAGGAAAAAGCATCAACGGACGGCGCCCCCCGTTTTTCAGCTCCCTTCGATACCTTGCAAAACACTTTCCGCAGATATGCCTCCTCGCATCCGGCCGATTCAAAAATCTATTATCTCTGGGGCGAATTACTGTGTTCTCAGGGCTCCTACAAGAGCGCAATGGACATGTATCACCGCGGTGCGATTCGTGCCGATACTCGTTCAGATTATACCGTATTGTCCTCAAAGGAGGCTCTTGCGCGTCTCCAAAGTGAGCCATCCAAATCACTTCATTCACTTTCGGAAATCACGGCCATGTCGGGAGAGCAATCGGTAGAGGCTGCCTTCAGTGCCATGCAACAAAAAAACTTTCCGGATGCCCTGCAGTTTTTGGACCGGGCAAAGGAGTGTTTTTCACCGGACGTTTTGCGGGAGATCTTGAAGGACCACTCATTTGACCCGTACAGATCAGACTCCCAACTCAATGATTTTTTTAAAAAGGAGTCGAAGAAGAAAGCCTCGCTTCCTTAAAGATCTCATTTATCGATGCTTACAGGCGAGAGGATTTCAGACTCCTTTTTTTAAATAATCCTCACCATGAAAAATGGCGCTTGCAAGCTTGCTGATACTTCATTTTGATCCATCTCTCATTTTCCAGTTCATGCTTTTTTTTCACCCATTGATCGCAAGTGCAGAACTCTCCGCAGAGACACCTGATTTTCTCACACACTCATTTTTGTCATGGTTGACGAATTCGATTCTTGTGACTGCCCTCGTCCTGGGTGGAATCGTTTGGATGGTTCGTTCCTGCACCCGGAAAATAGAATTGATTCCTGGATCCGGTCAAAATTTTCTTGAGGCTGTTGTCGAGGGGTTTTACGGCGCCGTTGAGGGCATTCTTGGCGACACAATGACGAAGAAGGCATTCGGTCTTCTCGGGACACTCTTTATTTTTATCCTTATCTCGAATTGGTTTGGCCTTCTTCCAGGAGTTGGTTCGATCGGTTGGGGCGTCAAGGATGGTTTTATCTCCCTGAGCACACTTCAGACACCGCTTCTCCGTCCCGGAACTGCCGATATGAACATGACAATCGCCATGTCCGTTGTCTCGATGGTCCTCTGGTTTTACTGGACCATGCAAGTCACCGGTCCGATCGCTTTTGTCAAGGAACTCTTCGGTGTAAAAGGCGGGATGACGGGACCGATCCTTTTTCTGCTTGTTCCGCTCTTCCTATTTGTCGGGGTTCTCGAAGTTGTTTCCATCCTTGTACGTCCCGTCTCTTTATCCTTACGACTTTATGGTAATATCTTCGCGGGAGAGAACATGCTTGCGACGATGATCAATATCGGGCATCTCTTTCATTGTCCCCATTGGTTGACCTCCGTGTTGAGTTGTATCGTTCCGGTCCCCTTCTATTTTCTGGAATTGCTCATCGGTTTCCTTCAAGCCATGGTTTTCACACTCCTCGTCCTCGTCTACCTTCAGCTTTCGACAACTCACGAGGAACACTGATCTGATTTTCTTAGACTTTTGACCGTTGGGACCATGCGAGACGTGGACAACGATCGGAAACAACACAAACCAAAACATACACGCACATGCTAACCACAATCATCGCTGAAGCCGTTACAACGGCAGGAGTGACTGGAAGTTTCACCCTCGGTGTCGCCGGCGCAGGATCTGCAATCGGCATCGGTCTCATCGGAGCCCGCATGGTCGAGGCCATCGGCCGCAATCCCGGAACACTTCCCAAGGTGCTGATGATCGGCATTCTGACCATTGCATTGGCTGAGGCCATTGCGATCTTCGGATTGATCTTCGCCTTCCAAGGCCGCTAAGAATAAATACCATGTCTTGGGGTGCCTTTCCTTGAGGGAAAGGCACCCCAAAGCAGTTACCGCCAGTTTTTGTATTAACCCAAGAGATTCACCCGCAGATGTTTACTGAAATCCTAAGCAAGTTCGGAGTCGATTGGCCGCACTTCATTGCACAATTGGTCCTCTTTCTCATCGTTTACTTTGTTCTCAACAGGTATGCGTTCGCTCCGTTGCTTAAGATTCTTGAGGAGCGCCGCAAGCGCATTGAGGAAGGACAACTGAATGCCGAGAAGATCAAGATGCAGTTGGCCGAGGCAGAACTCCGTTATCAGGAGGTTCTTCGCAAGGCGAATGACGATGCCCAGCATCTCGTTGAGGAATCCCGAAAAAACAACGAAGCCTTTTCCCAGCGCGAGATGGAGAAGGCTGTCAAGGAGTCTGCTGCAATCGTTGAGCGTGCCCGTCACGAAATCACCTCCGAGCGCAACCGCATGGTTGATGAAGTGAAGCGGGAGATGGTTGCTCTTGTCGTCAAGACCACGGCTCAAGTGGCGGGTAAAGTGCTTTCGCTCGAAGATCAGAAACGCCTCGTCGAAGAGGCCTCCAAGGAGCTTGCATCCTAGATTTTGCCACGCAACTCATTTACTGAACTCCAATGCAGATCCCCAAGGAAGCAAAACGTCAGGCGCGTGAACTCTTTGAGTCTTCGCTTGATGATTCTGGCCGCCCGGACAACGGCAAAGTGCTCTCCATCGCTGATCTAGTGGTGAAGGCTTCCCCGCGTCATGCCGTTCAGACCCTGAGGGAATTCGGGCGACTGATCCGGCTTGAAACGGCCAAGCATCACGCCGTGATCGAGAGCGCTACCCCCTTAGATGCGGACACACGTGACTCAATCCTCAAGTCCCTTCAAGTCCGCGATGGTGGAGTGGTTACAATCGAACTCAAGGTATCCCCCTCACTTATCGGCGGTGCTCGCATCAGACTTGGAAGTGAAGTCTGGGATGCCTCTGTATTTTCACGTCTCAACGCCCTTAATTTCTAGTCACCCCTATTTTCCGCTATCCGCAACCAATCACCTTTCAAAACACAAAAACCATGAGCAACCTCCTGCAAGAACTTGAAGAAAAAATCAGCGGTCTTTCCAACGCGACTGCTGCAAAATCCAATGTCGGAACAGTCCGTGAGATCGGTGATGGAGTAGCCCGCATCGAGGGCCTAGGCGGCGTCATGCTTAACGAGATGCTTGAGTTTCCCGGTGGAGTCTACGGCCTCGCATTGAACCTCGAGGAGACCGAGGTCGGTGCCATTATTCTCGGTGATTACACGTCGATTTCCGAGGGGGACGAGGTGAAGACCACAGGACGCCTTCTTGAAGTGCCGGTTGGCAAGGAACTCCTCGGTCGTGTGGTCGATTCACTCGGCCAACCCATCGATGGGAAGGGACCAGTCCAGTCAAAATCCTTCTATCCTGTTGAAAAAATCGCGCCTGGCATCATCAAAAGGCAGAGCGTTAGTCAACCTCTCAGTACGGGTATCATGTCCGTCGATGCGATGATTCCCATCGGCAGGGGGCAACGTGAACTCATTATCGGTGATCGTGCCACCGGCAAGACAACCATCGCGATCGATACGATTATTAATCAAGCTAACATTAACCGTGCTGGTGAAGCTTCCGGAAATCCCTCCTTCCGGCCTGTCTACAGCATCTATGTCGGTGTTGGTCAGAAAAACGCCAATATTGCTCGTGTTGTTGACACCCTTTCCTCGCACGATGCTCTCAAGTACACGATCATTGTGTCAGCGCCCGCATCTGATAGCGCCACGAATCAGTACCTTGCTCCCTTCTCGGGGGCGGCGATGGGTGAGTGGTTCATGGATAACGGCATGGATGCATTGATTGTTTTTGACGATCTTTCAAAGCATGCCGTGGCTTATCGCCAGATTTCGCTTCTCCTCAAGCGTCCCTCTGGTCGTGAGGCCTATCCTGGAGACGTGTTCTACTTGCACAGCCGCCTTCTTGAGCGTTCCGCACGTCTCAGTGAAAAGGCAGGAAATGGATCCCTCACAGCGCTTCCGATCATCGAGACACAGGCCGGTGATGTCTCGGCTTATATTCCCACGAATGTGATTTCGATCACGGATGGGCAGATTTATCTGGAGACCGATCTCTTCTATCAAGGTATTCGTCCCGCCATTTCTGTCGGTCTCTCCGTCTCCCGAGTCGGCTCGGCTGCACAGATCAAGGCAACTAAACAGGTGGCTGGAAAACTCAAGGGTGACCTTGCGCAGTTCCGTGAACTTGCGGCATTCGCCCAGTTTGGCAGTGATCTTGACGCCCGCACCAAGTCCCAATTGGATCGTGGAGCCCGGATCGTCGAACTTTTCAAACAGCACCAGTACAACCCTATTTCCGTGGAACTTCAGGTAGCCGTTCTTTGGGCGATGCAGAAGGGGTACTTTGATGCCATTCCAGTCGAACGCGTGAAGGATTTCCAGAATCAGCTCACCGAGTTCATGAAGACGCGTAAGGAGCCTATCCTTGAGAGCATTCATAAAAAAGGCGCCATCGATGCAGATATCGAGAAGGACCTCACCGCAGCCGTTGACGAGTTCAAGGTTATTTTTCGTTAATCACTCTCTGATCTCGCCAGCAACAAACTTACGAGTAGCTCATGGCTAATACCCGCGACATCCGCCGGCGCATTAAATCGGTCAAGAACACTGCCCAAATTACTAAGGCAATGCAGATGGTCGCCGCATCCAAGATGCGTAAGGCTCAGCAGGCTGCCCTCGCCGGGCATCCCTACTCCCAGATTCTTAATCGAGTCCTTGTTTCCTTGCGCGACATGGTCAGTGCGGATTCCCATCCTTTGCTTGAGGTTCGCCCCGTTAGAAAGAGGCTGGTCCTTCTTGTTACTTCCGACAAGGGGCTTTGCGGAGCGCTCAACACCAACGTGCTTCGTGAGGCTGCGCAACTCGATCAGGAAAACACGTATTTTGTAGCTTCTGGAAAAAAAGGGGCTTCTTTCCTGGCGAGAACAGGGCGCAAAATGATCGCCGATTTTGCCCTTCCCGATAATCCAACATTCTTGCAGACCAAGGCGATTTCCAAGTTTTGCCTCGAGAAGTTTCTTGCTGGTGAATTTGATCGCGTCGATGTGCTTTACCCCAAATTTGTCAATACCTTGGTACAGAAGCCCCATCTTGTAACTCTTCTCCCCATAACCGACGAGAAGGCCGAGGGTATTTCTCAGACTGGTTCTGACGTTACCGCTGCAGAGTCAACGGGATCCCAGTTCCTGTTCGAACCGGATGCGGACGAAGTACTGAACTCCGTTCTTCCTTACTACTTCCACTTCGAGGTGTTCCAGATGATCCTTGATGCCCGTGCCTCTGAACAAAGCGCCCGCATGGTTGCAATGAAGAGTGCAACAGACAATGCGAAGGGTCTCGTGAAGGATCTCACCCTCGAGTACAACAAGGCACGTCAGGCCAGCATCACGACAGAACTCCTTGAAATCACAACTGCCCAGATGGCTCTTGCATAACAGCAATCTGCCGACTTCTAGATTTACCCTCAATTTTTTCCAAATCGAATAACCCTAACATTAAAGTTCATGAGCAACACAGGCACCATCGTTCAAATCATCGGCCCGGTCATCGATGCCGAGTTTAATACCAAGGAGGGCTCGCTGCCCAAGATCTACGACGCCCTTGAGATCGATTACTCGATCGATGGCAAGTCGGCAAAAGTGACTTTGGAGGTTCAGCAACATTTAGGTGAAAATTGGGTGCGCGCCATTGCGATGTCCTCTACAGAAGGACTGAAGCGTGGAATGCCAGTCCGTTCACTAGGACGCCCGATTTCCGTACCCGTCGGTGAAGGTGTTCTCGGTCGTATCTTTAATGTGCTTGGAGAACCCTGCGATGAGCGTGGTCCTGTCAAGGCTGACAAGATGCTGCCCATCCATCGCAAAGCCCCCCCTCTTGTCGATCAGGATACAAAGGCACAGGTTCTGGAAACAGGCATTAAGGTCATTGACCTGATCTGTCCCTTCACCAAAGGGGGTAAAGTCGGTGCTTTTGGCGGTGCTGGTGTTGGAAAGACTGTCGTCATCATGGAACTCATCAACAATATCGCCAAGGGACATGGCGGTTACTCCCTTTTTGCGGGTGTCGGAGAGCGAACACGTGAGGGAAATGATCTTTACGGGGAAATGATCGAGTCCGGTGTCATTGCAGTCCAAAAGGATGAAAAGGGTCACCCGGTGAGGGATGCAGACGGCAACTTTATCTTCCTAGAAGAGGGTTCCAAGGTTGGTCTTGTCTACGGACAGATGAGTGAACCTCCCGGAGCTCGTCTGCGTGTCGCCCTCACGGCACTTGCAATGGCAGAGTACTTTCGTGATGAGAAGCATCAGGACGTCCTTCTCTTTGTCGACAATGTGTTCCGTTTTTCCCAGGCAGGTTCCGAGGTTTCCGCTTTGCTTGGCCGCACGCCGAGCGCCGTTGGTTATCAGCCGACGCTCGCCTCCGAAATGGGTGATCTTCAGGAGCGGATCACCTCGACCAAGGACGGTTCCATTACCTCCTTCCAGGCCGTCTACGTTCCTGCGGATGATTTGACCGACCCTGCTCCGGCCAATACTTTCGCTCATCTTGATTCGACGATCGTGCTCGAACGTTCCATCGCGGAACTCGGGATCTATCCTGCCGTGGATCCTCTGGCTTCAACCTCGAAGGCTCTTGCCCCCGAGATTGTCGGTGAGGAGCATTATGGAGTAGCCCGGGGAGTCCAGAAGGTGCTACAGCGCTACAAGGATCTTCAGGACATCATAGCCATTCTCGGCATGGACGAACTCTCCCCTGAGGATAAGCTCACTGTCTATCGTGCCCGCAAGATCCAGCGTTTCCTGAGCCAACCATTCCATGTTGCCGAGATTTTCACCGGTTCCAAGGGGCAATACGTTCCCATCGCCGATACAATCCGTGGATTCAAGGAGATCCTGGAAGGCAAGATGGATGAAGTCCCTGAAGGCGATTTCTACATGAAAGGTGGAATAGATCAGGTGATTTCTGCATCCAAGAACTCTTAAATGAGCTCACTCCAACTTGAGATCGTTACCCCGGAAGCGCGCGTTTTTACCGGAACTGCGCTGCAGGTGGTTGCTCCCGGATCAGAGGGTGGTCTCGGTATACTCCCGGATCACATGCCTCTGATGACGGAAATCCTCCCCGGAGAGGTCCTTGTGACCACGGAAGAGGGGGAACTTTCCTTTGCCGTGGGCGGAGGCTTTCTCGAGGTGTTGCCGGATCGTGTGTCGATTCTCACTGATATGGCCGTGATTGAGGAAGAGATCGACGAGAAGGCCGCTGAAGAGGCTGTGGCTCGTGCGGAGAGAGAGTTGCGAGAAACGGCGCTTTCAGGAGAGGAACATGCAATTGTTCAGGCCTCCTTACTGCGCTCACTCGCCAAGCTTCATGTGAAGCGCCGTTCGCATCGGTAAGTTTTATTAACAAGGGCTTATGGAGGATGCCCAGGTTGTTTTTGCCAATCGTGTGCTGTTGCAGGAGTGTCTCGATTCTGGGCGTTTGCTGATCGGCGAAGTCCTTCTCGGTAAGGATTATTCTTTGCGTCATGCCGCTGATGTGGGTCGTGATGATCTGATATCCCAGTCAGTTTCAACGGGAGCGCGTGAGGTTGCCCGCTATGATGAGGAAGGAAACTTTCGTCCCCTAAAAACGGCCCCTAACTTACGGCGCGGTTGGGTGATCAGGGCCTCCTCCCTTGAAGAAATGGAGATGGCCTTAGAGCATCTTTACCCCTCGGCGCTGGGGCTATGGCATGCCTTCCTGGCAAAGAGACTGCATCCCACGAGCTTGCGTGAAACCCTCGATCGGCAGACCGGCATGTATCGTATCACCCAACTGCTCACTCCCCAACAAGCAGGTGAGTTGGTTAGTCGCAGTTGCACCTCTGAGGGTGGTTGCCTGCGCACGATTCTTTGGGACCTCGCCCCGGGAGAACCCGTCACAACGCTCCCGGAATCCAAACTCTCACTCGAATCCTTGCCTGAGGGTAGGATTCCCCTGATTTGCCGTGAACTGTGCAATCTGGTCGTTGCGGCTGCGCGCCCGATCGCCAAGGGCAACTTGCCGAAAAAAGCGTAGAAGTTCTGATGCCCGATCCAGTTGCCACACGCCTTTATCGGGGAAGGTGTCTCATACCCATGACCGGTCCCGCTATCAATGATGGCGGTTTGGCAATCCGTGGCAGTGAAGTCATTGCTGTCGGCCCATGGGATGAACTTCAGACTGAACATTCCGGGGCACTCAGGAAAGACCTTGGCGAGGTAATCATCATGCCGGGCCTCATCAATGCACACTGCCACCTTGATTACACGATGATGAAGGGAGCACTGTTCGGTGACGGAACTTTCTCTGCTTGGATTCAACGCCTTAACGCCATGAGACGATCACTCGACCAGAGTGATTATCTCGACGCGATCGCGCTGGGACTTCGAGAATTGCAAACTTGGGGATGCACAACGGTCTTTAATATCGAGTCGTTCCCTGAATTGGTTCCCTTTCTTCCAGAAGCGAGAATAAGGGTCTGGTGGTTTCTCGAAGTGATGGATATTCGCAGTAGATTAAGTTCCGCCGAATCTCTTGCCGGGGCCATTCGCTTCTTCGAAAAGGCGGAAGGGAAAGGCGGTGGATTCGGCATTTCACCGCACGCACCTTACACGGTTTCCCGTGACCTTTATGAACTATCGGCCCTGTATGCCGAAAAATACAGGCTTCCACTCTGCACTCATCTTGCCGAATCAAAGGAGGAGATCGATATGTTTGTTGCTGGAGAGGGACCTCTCCATGCGTTTCTTCGTTCGATCGGAAGGCAGATGGATGATTGCCGCGGCCTCACTCCTATTCAAATGCTTCTCGGGACTTCGTTGTTGCCAAAGGGAAGCCTCCTTGTACACATGAATCACCTTGGGCGAGGGGACAGGGAATTGCTCAGACAATCGGCCGGATCATATCCCGTTGTCCACTGCCCCAGGACCCATGCTTTTTTCGACAGGGAGCCGTTCGAACTCAATTTCTTTCAAGAATCTGGAATTCCCCTCCTTCTGGGAACGGACAGCTTGGCTAGTAATGAGGATCTCAATATGTTTTCCGAGATGCGCGCGATGTCTGATTCCTTTCCGGAACTCAATCCGGCTGAGCTCATGCTCATGACAACCAAGAACCCTGCCGCTGCAATTGGTCGTGCAGGAAGGTTGGGAGAGCTTTCACCGGGAAGCATTGCCGATTTTATTGCGGTTCAAGATCATGGAGGAACGGGAACCCCCTACGAGCGGTTGCTGGCCAACACGATCCCTCCGCAGGTATGGATCTCGGGTTACCATGATGAAATCTAAGCAAAACAAACAGTCTCAACAATCCCCCTCCTGGTTGCTTCCTGTCTGCGTCGCTGCCCTTTTAGTTGGGGTAGCCTTGGTTTTCAGCCAGGTTTTCTTCTTCCAGTTTCTTCCATTCTGGGATGACGACACCAATATTCATCGCAATCCCCTCTACTCTCCACTCTCTTGGGACAGTGTCGGTGTTTTTTGGAAGGGACCTTTTCAGCAACTCTACATTCCCGTTACCTACACGGCATGGGCTGTACTCGTTGCTCTTTCGAGAGTAATCGCCGCTACCAGCATTTCGGTAGGTCCTATTAATCCTGTTCTCTTCCACGGTGCAAATCTTGCGACCCACTTACTTGCGACCTTGATGGTGTTTTTTATTCTTAGGAGGCTTTTTGCCGCAAGATACGAAAAAACATCACTCTCTTCCGATCGAATTCTTTATGCGTCCCTTGCAGGAGCGCTTCTCTTTGCACTTCATCCGATCCAAGTCGAATCTGTCTCCTGGGTCTCCGGTCTTAGAGACTTGTTGGGGGGGAGCTTTTCGCTGACAGCCATCGCCCTTTTTCTCGGATGGCTGGATTCTCCTACTAAAGCTCCTGCAAGATGGATGAAGTTTGCCGCGGCTACTCTCTTTCTACTGCTGGCATTCGGTTCCAAGCCCGGGAGCGTTGTGGCTCCAGGGTTGGCCCTCCTCTGCGGGGGTTGGCTGCTCAAGATGCGGGGGCGTCGGTTAACACCTCTGCTTTACCTCCTGCCCTGGTTCGTTCTTTCCTTCATGACGGTGGTGATGACATCCAAGTCCCAACCAGCAGCTGAGCTTGCACGTTCCTTGGTTCCACTCTGGGCAAGGCCCCTTGTGGCATGTGATGCCATTGCATTTTATCTTGGGAAGATCTTCTGGCCTTCAAATCTCTGCGCCGACTACGGACGCTCCCCGAACTCACTCATGGATTCGGGTTTCCTTTTCTGGACTTGGGTGATCCCAGTGCTGTTGACAGCCATTCTCCTCTGCGTTCGGAAGCTTCGGATTTATCTCCTTCCGCTTGCCCTTCTCGTGCTGGGAGTCCTCCCGACGCTTGGATTGATTCCTTTTAATTTTCAGGTCGTTTCAACGGTGAGTGACCACTATCTCTACCTCGCCATGCTAGGACCGGCACTGGCCTTTGCCATGGTGATCTGTCAATCTCCGGTGCGCTTCGCGCAGGCAGTCGCGCTAGTATTGCTCCCTGCCATGGTTGTGATGACCCTTCTTCAACTCCCTCAGTGGGCCAGGGGCGAGGCTTTTTTCCCGGCGACACTGGAACACAATCCCACCAGTTGGAAATCCAGGCATAATTATGCCTGCACCCTCGATGCACAGGGTAAATTGCCGGAAGCGCTGAAGGAATTTGAAGAGGCGATACGTCTCCGCCCAACGAATGCCGAGGCACACAATGACATGGCTCTCACACTCTTGAAAATGGGGCGCCGTCAGGATGCGATCATTGAGTTTCAACGCTCCCTTCAGATCCGTGCAACGAGTGGTGCGGCTAGGAATCTTGCGGCGGTGCTATTGCTGTCCGGTGATCCCTTGCAGGCCGCGAAAGTTTACCGATTTGCCATGCAGATCGACCCGGGAGATCTTCAGAACGTCAGATCGCTTGCATGGTTGCTGGCTACCTATCCCGATGACAGCGTCAGGAACGGACACGAGGCCGCACTCCTCTCCCAGCAGATTGTTTCGGCGACCAATGGGCAGGTGCCGCTATTTCTTCTCACGTTAAGCGCGGCACTTGCTGAAACCGGTGACTTCCCACAAGCAGTACAAGTAGCCATTCGTGCCAGTGAAACATATCGAAATTCAGGAGATCCTCGCATGGCTGCCATGGTGAGTGAAAAGATCCTCCCTGCGTTGAGAAACAGGCAGGCTATCAGGGATAATCCTGCCCAAGGTCAATAGGGCTGATCTGACTCAACACGTCATCAGTGCTGAGTCAGGTTGGATTCCACTTCATGGTTTGACTTGATCTTATTTTCCAGAGACGGAAACCTCACTCATGCTCAATCATTACACGCGTCACTCTGGAAGAACCCCTGACATGATCAGGGAGATTTCTTTTCAAACAGGCATCGCTCCTCAGGCCTCAGGTTCTGTGCTGGTATCCTTCGGAAAGACGCAGGTCCTTTGCGCCGCCAGCATCGAGGAGGGAGTGCCCCGTTGGATGAAGGAGCAAGGAGTAGCTGGAGGGTGGCTTACCGCTGAGTACTCGATGCTGCCTTACTCCACATCTCCCCGCAAATCGCGTGATAGCACGCGTGGAAAAATTGATGGTCGTTCCACTGAGATTCAACGCTTAATTGGCCGCTCGCTACGTGCTGGGATCGATCTTGAACTGCTGGGCTCACGCACTCTCTGGGTCGACTGTGATGTCCTTCAGGCCGACGGGGGGACAAGGACTGCCGCCATCACCGGAGCCAGTGTCGCCATTACCCTTGCTTGCAATCGTCTGATTGAAGAGGGAAAGCTGAGCAAATCCCCGGTTATACGTCAGATAGCAGCAGTCAGTGTCGGGGTGGTTGATTCAAGGGTTCTTTTGGACCTCGACTACATCGAAGACAGGGATGCAGAGGTGGATCTGAATCTGGTCATGACAGGGGATCTCGAATTCATTGAACTCCAGGCGTCGGGTGAGGAGAGTGTGTTCGGGAACGATCAACTCGTTGAAATGATTGATTTTGGACGAAAGGGCATCAGTTCCCTCATCGCTAAACAGTGTGAAGTAGTGGGGGTCTGATGGGCCTTTTACCCAAAAAGCCTTGACCTTACTCTGCATCGCTGGCTGAATCCTTCTCTAATTTATTTTTATTATGTCTAGAAAGTGCTCCATCACAGGTTCCCAACCCACACGCGGCTCAAAAATACACCGTCGGGGTCTTGCCAAGAAGAAAGGTGGTATCGGTATGCACGTTACTGCGGTAACGCCCCGTTACTTTGTTCCTAACCTCAAAACCAGGAGAATCTGGGTTCCCGAACTCAAAAAATTTGTCACCGTCAAGGTTACAGCCCGTGCATTGAAAACAATTTCGAAGAATGGGGCACACGCCACGCTCTCGAAAGCCGGCCTCATTTAACCGGTCAGATAACAACCCCCAACAAAACAAAGGAAAAAAACATTATGGCATTCAGCGTTGTCAGCAAAAAAAGTGGTAAAACATATTTTCTTCACCATCGCCTCCAAGAACTTCGTGGTGGCCAGAAAGTGACCCTTTATTATTTCGGTGGTGAGGCCAAGGAAGGAGCGTTGGATGCTCTTCCTGCCGGTTACGAGATCTCCGAGAACGAGCGTACTGGTCTCCCTCTTCTCAAGAAGAAGAAGTAGCAGTCTTTGCTTCATTGTTTTCCTCTTAGTTGACGGGCGCCGGAAATCCGGCGCCCGTTTTTTTATATCCTTCAAGACTCAGGAAGGGTATTTGACCGATACCTCGGGAGTGTTTAAAAAGGATGGAATGAGTATCGACAGTCACTACGCGCATCCTGATGTTTTGGTCACTACCTCTTGGGTTTCGGATCATCTCAGGGATGAAAACCTTCTCTTCATCGAGAGTAATGAAGACATCCTGCTTTATGACATGGGTCACTTGCCCGGGGCCGTTCACATCGACTGGCGCCGAGACTTACAGGATCAGACGGTCCGTGACTATATCCAGCCATCGGATTTTGCATCCCTATGTTCGAGGAATGGGATCACTCCCGAAACAATCTGTGTTTTCTACGGTGACAAGTCCAATTGGTGGTCATGTTACGCACTTTGGGTTTTCCGTCTTTTTGGTCATGAAAATGTGAAAATTATGGATGGCGGTCGAGATAAGTGGATCGCTGAAGGGCGTCCGCTCACCAGAGAATGTCCTCATCGCGCAGTCTCGGTTTATCCGGTTCCCTCTGTTCGCCGCGATACAGAGATTCGCGCCTTTTATGAGGATGCCCTTGCACAGAGTCGCTCCTCTCTACCCCTCATTGACGTCCGCTCGCCGGATGAGTTCAAGGGTTTGGTTACCCATATGCCCGAATATCCCCAGGAGGGTGTGTTGCGCGGCGGGCATATCCCCGGAGCTCATAGCATCCCTTGGAAACAGGCGGTCAACCAGGATTCGACCTTCAAGAGCGAGGCCGAGTTGCGAAAGATCTACCTAGGGGATCTTGGACTTTGCCCCGACGACAGCATTATCGCTTATTGTCGCATTGGAGAGCGTTCCAGCCACACTTGGTTTGTGCTCACATATCTTCTCGGTTTTCATCACGTCCGTAATTACGATGGCTCATGGACCGAGTGGGGTAATCGTGTCGGCGCGCCGATTGAGAAATCAACCTGATGTCCTATCCGCCCAAATTAGAATCGATTATTTCCTTGTTCGGTGAGCTCTCCGAACCCGAGCGCAGGGAGACCCTGATTTCGTATGCCGAGCAATCGCGTTTTCAGGAACCGAAAGAGGGGGAGCAGTTCGAATTGGAGGACATCCGCAAGGATCAGGAGTGCACGGATACCGTTGCCGTTTATCTTCGTGTCGATCCTGATGGTGGATCCCATTTCCGTGTGACACTCGGACCGCAGGTGCAGACACTCACCCGGTCGATGAGCTCCATCCTGTGCAAAGGATTGGACGGGATTACCCCCGAGCAGGTCCTTGATGTTCCCGCTGACTTTGTTCCCAAGATTGTGGGAGCCGAGTTAGTGAGGGTTCGTAGCCAGACGGTCTACTATCTGCTCACCCGCATGAAGGGAGTTGCGAAAGTCTGGTTACAACGCCGGCGTTCCGAGGGAATGGCGCCCCAGGATTCATCACCCGAATAGTCAGCCCCAAGTGGCCCGTTGTTTTATTTTCAAACCTGATGGCATCGGGGATTTTTTTCTCTCCACGGGTGTCATACGACTTTTGGCCCGTGAGTTTGGTGAGGACAATCTGACGATCGCCGTGCTTCCCGCGCTGAGATCGGTTGTCAGCGGCCAGTTTCCGAAAGCGTCGGTCATTCTGTTGCCACTCGAAAAGAAGCGGGCCATCCTCAACGTTTTCGTGGCCAATTGCCTGCGGTGTTTTCCTTCGTGGCTCATGCTCGTAGGAACGAGAGTCGATGAGGCTATTTGCCTTCGGCATATGCGGGATTACTTCCAGAATATCCTTTTTTTTAGCATTCCCTCTCGCAGAAGGTATGTTTCGGAAAATCTGTTGCTCGGTAATGGTCGCCCGGTACGTCGCTGGACCGAGGCGATGTTTATAAGGATCTTTTGCCCCACGCTCATCCCTTATCCCAAGGCCGATTGCCTTGACAAAGGGGAGATGGGATTGCCGACTGAATTGGAGGCGAATCGTCTTCTCGTGAGTGCCCTTCTCAAGAGGGATGTCACTGTAGAGGAGATCCTGCCAAAGCTTTTCCCGGTTAAGAATATTGCCGGGGAGGGAACATTCTGGGTATGCGCTCCCTTTTCAAGCGATCCTGGAAAGGATTTCCCGACGGAGCGTTGGATTCAACTCCTGGCTTCTCTCGATCCAAACGAAAGACCAGATTCATTGGTCTTGACAGGCTCCTCAGAGCAGAGAGCCAGACTTGAGGATTTTCACACCCGGATTCTTTCCGAGTTGCCGATTCTTGGGGTCTCCCCCAGCATTGTAATGCCACCCTCATTGCAAGACTTCATTGATCTTCTTGCCGGAGCCGACTGTGTGCTTACCGTTGATACGGCTGCTGCCCATGCCGCCATCGCCCTTGATCGAAGGACCCTGGTTCTTTTTTCAGGTCAGCATGCCGGAATGTTTGCCCCTTGGGTTAGCAGTCCGCTCCAGCAGTGGTTATTACCATTGAAGTCCCGGCGCAACGAGGCATGGCATGCCGGCTTGGATAACGAAGTCATCCTTGCAGCGCTCAGTGCTGTCTTGGGGAAAGATGTCCCTGATCAACGAAGTGATGAACCTACGGGTTCTCATCGGGTTCTGGAGTGAATCGTCTGCAAGACGTTGAATCCGGATTTACCAATGGCTCCAGCGGTAGGATTTGAACCTACGACCAATCGATTAACAGTCGACCGCTCTACCGCTGAGCTACGCTGGAATAATGGAGGTGCTAATGAACACTTCTCTTCACGACTCTGCAACCAAAAACTCACTTCCGGTGGTGCCTATACCCCTCATAAAGGTATAATTTCCGACCGCCTTTTCACCCTCTTGAGTGAAGTGTCTGATTTCCTTCTTTCCGATTCCCCTCATTTTTGGTTTCTTCCTTTATTCCATGGATAAGCACGTTGCACCCACATCGGTTTCCGAACAGGCAAATCAGATTCCTGCCGACCTCCTTCTGAGGATCGATGAAGCGGTCACCCATTATCCGGTCTCCAAGAGGAGCGCCTCACTTCCACTCCTGCATCTCTGGCAGAACCACTTTGGCTTTATCGATGACAGCGGTGTGAACTGGATCGCGAAGCGTCTTGAACTCGAGCCTATCAATATCCTTGAGCTAGTGACTTTTTATCCATGGTTTCGTCAACAGGCGGCCGGCAAAGTCTGCATTCGCGTCTGCCGCACACTTTCCTGCGCCTTGGCAGGCAGCTTCGAAGTCCGTGATGCGTTCTGCAAGGCTGCTGGAATCGATCCCAAGGCGGAATCCCACGGTCATACCCCCCCTGTCAGCGCTGACGGAAAATTTAGTGTTGAGTTTGTTGAGTGCCTCGCCAGTTGCGGTTCTGCACCTGTGGCACTGATCGATGACGATCTTGTCGAGGACATCACCCCCGAGGGGACAGCCACTATCCTAAGCCAATACAACTGATCGCTTCCCGATATTACCTGCCATGAAATCACTTTTGCTTCCACCACATCCGAAGGAGCGACGGATCGTTTTTAAAAACGCCTGGACACAAGGCTACACCCCCGACATCGACTGCTACCTTCAGCACGGTGGTTATGAGGAGTTGAAGAAAGCCATCGTAATGAAGCCTGGAGAGATCATCGACGAGGTCAAGAAATCGAATCTCCGTGGTCGGGGTGGAGCCGCATTTCCTTGCGGGGTGAAGTGGGGATTCATCCGTCACGATGACGGCAAACCCCACTACATTACCTGCAACGGCGATGAATCCGAGCCTGGCACCTTCAAGGACCGCTACATCCTGCACAACGACCCTCATCAGTTGCTTGAGGGGATGGCCATCGCGGCCTTTGCCCTGAATGTCCACCTTGCTTACATTTATATCCGCTGCGAGTTCCCGAAGGCCGCAGGGATCGTCACAAAGGCGATCGAGGAGGCGAGGGCCCGGGGTTTCCTTGGAAAAAATATCCTTGGGAGCGGTTTTGACCTCGAGATCTATGTTCACCAAGGGGCTGGTGCCTACATATGCGGAGAAGAGACCAGCCTGATCGAGTCGATTGAGGGGAAGCGCCCCTATCCCCGCATCAAGCCTCCGTACTTCCCGGCAGTACTCGGTCTCTACATGTCCCCAACGATCGTCAACAATGTCGAGACCTTCTGCCACGTGAAGCAGATCTTCAAGCTCGGCAGTGAGGAATATGCTAATATGGGTACTCCAGGAGACGGCGGGACCCGCGTCATGTGCGTCTCGGGTGACGTCATGCGCCCCGGTCCCTACGAGATTCCGGTCGGAGGAGTGACGATGGGTGAACTCATCAATGATGTCTGCGGGGGATTGAAACCTGGGCGAACGCTTAAGGCGATCATTCCCGGAGGGAGTTCTTCCAAGATCATGCGTGCCGGGGAGGTTTATAAAATCAAGGTGAAGGGACCTGACGGCGAGATGATCGATAAGGAAGTCCCCCTGCTTGATCTCCCTATGGATGCCGCCTCACTTGCTGCCGCCGGAACGATGATCGGCAGCGGGGGGGTGATCGTCATGGATGATTCCCGCAATATGCTCTGGGCTCTGAACAACCTGAATACATTCTATGCGCACGAAAGCTGCGGGCAGTGCACTCCTTGCCGCGAGGGGGTCCTATGGATCGACAAGATGACCACCCGCATGGTCAAGGGTGATGGTATTGCACAGGATCCGACGACCCTTAAGAATGTCGCCGACAACATCGCAGGTCGTACTGTTTGTGCCTTCGGTGAGGCGGCCTCATGGCCCGTTCAGAGCTTCCTCCAGAAGTTCCCCGAAGAGTTCGAGGTCGCTGCCAAGTAAATCGTCATGACCCGTCGTGCCGCCCGCATCACGGCCGCCGCAACGGGATTTCTGGCCATTGCATTGGGAGCCTTCGGAGCCCATGCCCTTCGTGGCATGCTTGAAGCCAACCAGTCTCGTGATCTCTGGAATACGGCCGTTCTCTACCACCTTGTTCACGCTCCAGTTCTTCTTTGGGCGGCAAGCGCCGAACCCTTCCTGCACGGACCGATCCTCTGCTGGGTTCTGGGCATCCTGCTCTTTTCCGGAAGCCTCTACGCCATGGCCCTAACCAAGATCGGCGTGCTCGGCGCCATCACGCCCATTGGAGGCCTCCTGCTCATGGCCGGTTGGGGGATTGTTGGGATCCGTGCAATCCGAAAGAGTTCCTGAGTTGATGAAAGCTGTCACCGAAAGCTTCGATGTCGCCACAAAGGGGAAGGGGACCTACGAGATCACCGCTCAGGTGGAGTCACTCCTGCGGGCCAGCGGGATCCGCACGGGACTCGCCACGGTCTTTGTCCGACACACGAGCGCCAGCCTCGTCATCTATGAGAATGCCGATCCCACGGCACGGGCCGATCTGCACCGCTACTTCGAGGATCTGGTCCCAGAGGATCATCCCGGTCTCGTCCACACGGCTGAGGGGCCGGATGATTCGACGAGTCATCTGAAGATGGCCCTGACCAGAACGAGTGAGTCAGTTCCTATTGCGGATGGAAGGCTGACGCTTGGGACATGGCAGGGGATTTATCTCTTTGAGCACCGCAACGATCCACATCGGAGAACTGTGGTGGTGAGCCTTCTTGGCATCTAGCCTTTAAAAACCAGTCGGCAAATGAGGAGCGAGGCGGCGACTCCGGCTGTATCGGCCAGCAGGCCGGCTACCAGCGCATGGCGGCCGCGGCGGATCGCCACTGAGCCAAAGTAGACGGCCAGTACGTAGAGGGTTGTCTCGGTGCCGCCAAGGATGGTTCCTGCTAGCTGGGCGGCGTAGCTATCGGGCCCGCAGGCCTTCACGATCTCGGCAAAAAGGCCTGTGGCCCCACTACCGCTCAGCGGACGCACCAGCACGAGTGGCAGGACCTGTGGGGGGAGTCCGATCATGTCGAGCATGGGGGATAGGATTCGGGTGAGAATATCGATGCCACCGGCCGCACGGAAGATGCCAACGGCGACAAGAATGGCCACGAGGTAGGGGAAGATCCGTAGGGCCACCTGAATCCCTTCCTTTGCCCCCTCAATGAATTCCTCGTAGACGGAGATCCCTTTCATGGCGGCGTAGAGGGGGAAGAACCCGATCAGGAAGGGAATCGCCACCACCGAGATCGACTCGACGATCGAGATGGGGAGGGAGATGCCTGAGACCCGTGCGGCGACATGATGCCAGATCGTTGCGGCGAAGAGGGCGACATAGATCGCAAGGAGCAGCTTCTTCCAGAGGGAGAGGGGAAACGAGGCGGCACTCTCGGAAGGAGTATCCGTCGCAACGGGGAGGGGAGTGTGACAAGGTACCGGAGGCAGGGCGAACATCGGCAGTCTCTGCAGGAGTTTTACGGCGACGATGCCGGTGAAGAAGGAGCAGGTCGTGGCCACGAGCGCCGTACCGATGATCGCCGTGGGATGGGCGGCTCCGGCGGCGGCAAGGATCCCGACGGCGGTTGCCGGGATCAGCTGGACGGAGCTGGTGTTGATGGCCAGGAATGTGCACATCGCGTTGGTGGCCGTTCCGGGGCGGGGATTGAGCGATTCCAGTCCCTGCATTGCCTTCAGGCCGAGCGGGGTGGCGGCATTGCCCAGACCGAGCATGTTGGCGGCGATATTCATGACCATGGCCCCCATGGCCGGATGTTCGGCCGGCACCTCGGGGAAGAGGCGGGTGAGCAGGGGACGCAGTAATGAGGAGAGTCGCTCCACGGCGCCTGATTTCTCAGCCAGTCGCATGATTCCAAGCCAGAGTGCCATGATAGCCCCTAGGGGGAGCGCAATCGACATCAGGGAGGCCTTGCAGGCCTCAAAGGTCGCCAATGTGACCGCATCCATCTTGCCAGTGACAGCGCCGAGCATCACCCCGATGAGGATAAGCCCAAGCCATATGTAATTCATCACCCGCAAGTTCTAGTTGATGCAGGGGCTAGGTAAGAAGAAAATTGAGCCCAGAAAACAAGTTTTCCCGTGGCAGGATCGGGCCGATGGGGTAAAAGAATAAGATGTCTGTATGCTCTGACCGTTGGATTCGCAAGATGGCCCTTGAAAAAGGGATGATTGAACCTTTTGTCGAACGTCAGGTTCGCTCCGATGATGATCGTCGCATCATCAGTTACGGACTCTCCAGCTACGGCTACGACCTTCGTGTGGCGGATGAGTTCAAGGTCTTCACCAATGTTTTCAGCGCCATGGTCGATCCGAAAGAATTCGACGAGAAGTCCTTCGTCGATCTTAAGACGGATGTCTGCGTGGTTCCTCCCAACTCCTTTGCCCTGGCCCGGAGTGTGGAATATTTCCGGATACCACGCGAGGTGCTCACGATCTGCGTCGGAAAATCCACGTATGCCCGCTGTGGAATCATCGTGAACGTCACTCCGTTTGAGCCCGAGTGGGAGGGGCACGTGACCCTTGAAATCTCCAACACGACTCCTCTGCCTGCCAAGATCTACGCGAACGAAGGACTGGCCCAAGTCGTTTTCTTCGAAGCCAATGATCCCTGTGAAATCAGTTATGCCGACCGCGCTGGTAAATACATGAAGCAACGGGGCATCACAGTTCCTAGGATGTAGTCTCCCTCGTGATGGGGCGACAAGCGGTCGATGCCAAAGAAAACGTCAGGATTTCACCCGCTCGATATGAGCCCCAAGGGCATTCAACTTCTCATCAATCGCCTCGTAACCGCGGTCAATGTGATAGACGCGATTGATCTCGGTAATCCCGTCGGCAGGGAGTGCGGCAAGTACAAGGGCGGCTGAGGCACGCAGATCACTTGCCATTACCGGAGCTCCACTGAGGCGTTCCACACCGTGAATCGTTGCGCAATGATTATTCAGATCGATTGAGGCGCCCATTCTTTTGAGTTCGGAAACATGCATAAAGCGCTGGGGAAAGACCGTCTCGGTCACCACGCTGGTACCATCCATCGTGGCTAGCATGGCGCAGAATTGGGCCTGCATATCCGTGGGAAAGCCGGGATACGGAAGTGTCTCGATGTGGAGAGGTCTGCGGGAGCCGTTCGGTGAAATGGTGACACTGTCGCTGGTGTGCGAGAGTTCAAATCCGGCTTTCTTGAGCGCCGTGATCACGGCCCCAAGATGCGCGGGATTTGTTCTCGTGACGGTGACGCGGCTCCCGGCAATGGCTCCTGCAACAAGGAATGTCCCTGCCTCGATCCTGTCGGGAATCACGGTGTGATTAGCCCCATGCAGCTCCGGAACTCCCTCGATCTGGATATGCTGGGTCCCGGCGCCTGAAATATTCGCTCCCATGGCGATGAGGAAATTGGCAAGATCCACGACCTCGGGCTCCTCAGCAGCCCCTTCAATATCGGTGATTCCCTCGGCAAGAACGGCGGCCATCATGATGTTGCCGGTGCCAAGCACGGTCGGTCCATGGCGCCCCCTGAGATTGATGCGGGCCCCTTGAAGCTTCTTGGCCTCAAGGATGATGTCGCCTCCCTTGACCACAACCTTTGCACCAAGTGACTCGAATCCTTTCAGGTGAAGGTCGATTGGCCGGTCGCCGATGACACAACCACCAGGAAGGGAGACCTTCGCTGCCTTTTCACGACCAAGCAGGGGGCCGAGGACGCAGACCGAGGCTCTCATCTTCCTGACAATCTCATAGGGAGCCTCCGTCAGAATCTTCTCCGCACGGATCTGAACTACGCCGCTGGCCCTCTCCACTTCGCATCCAAGCCTACCGAGAATGGTCAGCATGTAATGGATGTCACTCAGGTCTGGTACCCGGTCAATAACGCACTTTTCCTTGGTCAGGAGCGTGGCTGCAAGGATAGGCAAAGCGGAGTTTTTTGAGCCGCCAATACGCACGTCGCCTTTGAGTCGAACGCCACCATGAACGAGAATCTTATCCATATTTTAAACGTAATCTCCTTAACGGGTTCTTTTTACCGCTTCAACAAATCGGGGGATTCCTTGGTAATCGGGGAGCGCAGTAATGTCGCGATAATTATACCTCGAAAGTATATTCATCACTTCGTCGGACTGATCGATTCCGATTTCCAGAAGCAGTCGCCCCCCGGGTGAGAGACAATCTAGTGCAAGGGGAGCGATTCTGATGATGAGGTCGATGCCATTGATTCCACCGTCCAGGGCTAGGATTGGGTCCTGAAGGACCTCCCTGCTTAGCGTTGGAATCTCGGTTGAGGGGATGTAGGGAAGATTGGCCGTGATCAGATCAAATCCTTCCCTCCCAAGAAAGTTGTTGGGGATCAGGTCAGCTTCCAGAAAAGTGACACGATCCACTCCCAGCAACTCGGCATTATCCCGGGCTAGTCCGAGTGCCTCGGGAGAGATGTCCGATGCAAAGACTTCCGTCTCTGGGCGCTCCAGAGCAAGGGTGAGGGGAATGACACCGCTCCCCGTGGCCACATCGAGAATGCGACTGAGGCCTTGGTAAGTCAGGGCCCGCTCAACCAACAACTCCGTCTCGGGCCTTGGAATAAGCGCACGTGGGTCACTCTTGAAGAGGCGTCCGCAGAACTCCACCGATCCAAGAAGGTGCTGCAGGGGAATTCCTGCCCCCCTTTTGCGGATGAGATCACGCAGAGGGCTTCGCTCCTCTTCGCCAAGGGCCCGGTCGAACTGAAGGTAGAGATCGAGGCGCTTGATTCCGAGGACATGTGCCAGGAGATGTTCTGCATTCAAACGGGGTTGATCGACTCCCTGCTTGTTCAGGAATTCAGTGGCCCCCTTGAGAACATCCACCAACGGCATGGACGTCGTCGACATGGTTATCCGGAGACGGACTCCTCTAGTCGCTGCTGGGTATCGGCGGCTTCAATGGATGCGATCAGGTCAGCGATCTCACCCTCCATGACACGGTCGAGATTGTAGAGAGTCACGCCGATACGGTGCTCCGTGAGGCGGTTCTGAGGAAAATTATAGGTACGGATTTTTTCCTCGCGGCCACCGGATCCGATCTGGCTCTTGCGGTGTGCCGCGTATTTCTGCGCCTCTTCGTCCCGTTTCTCCTCCAAGAGTCGTGATCTGAGAATGGTCAGGGCCTTCTCCTTGTTCTTCTGCTGACTCCGTCCATCCTGACAACGGACGATCTTGCCCGTCGGGATATGCATGACCTGAACGGCCGAGTCAGTGGTGTTGACCCCCTGACCTCCCGGTCCCCCGGCCCGGCAGACCTCGATACGGAGATCCTGCGGACGCAGTTCGATGTCGACCTCCTCGGCCTCGGGGAGAACGGCGACAGTCGCCGTGGAGGTGTGGATGCGACCTTGGGCCTCCGTGGCCGGGACACGCTGCACGCGGTGAACACCACTCTCATAGCGGAGTCTGCGGAAGACATCGTCGCCGAAGACCTGGAAAATGACTTCCTTGAAGCCACCGGCATCATTGGGGCTGGCCTCGATCATTTCTGTCCGTAGTCCTGCCATCTCCGCATAGCGGGTGTACATCCTGTAGAGATCTCCCGCAAAGATGGCGGCTTCCGATCCACCCGTGCCTGCACGAATTTCCACAATGGCGTCGCGATCGTCATCCGGTTGGGGAGGGAGCAGTGAGAGGAGGACTGCCTGTTCAAGCTTTGGAATCTTGAGATTGATTTCGTCGATCTCGGCCTTGGCCAACTCGGCCATCTCCTCGTCGCCAGCAACCAAGAGCTCCTGATTCTCGCCCAACTGGGACCTCAAGCTCTCCAACTGGTCCCACGTGGTGATGAGCTCCTTGATCCTTGCGTGCTCTTTCAGGACCTCACGGGCTTTATTGGCGTCATCGAAGAGGGAGGGATCTGTGATCACACCCTCGAGTTCCTCAAAGCGCTGACGACGCTTGGCAATCAGCGGTTTGAAATCAAGATTCACGGCTTCTCAAGTGTTTACCCCCGATTCTGAGATCGGGGGGAGCAGCCCAGCACCGGTGGAGACCGGTGCCAATCGTCCTCCCGACACTTGGTCGGGAAGAGGTAGCTAGGATTTTTTTGTCAACGACGGCTTGGTTGCGCGCGTGGCGCGAACATTGCCGTAACGGCGAGTGAACTTCTCGATACGGCCAGCCGTGTCGATGAACTTCTGCTCTCCGGTAAAGTAGGGATGGCAGGATGAGCAAATACCGATCTTGATATTATCGCGGGTCGAGCGCGTCTGATAGGCTGCACCGCAGGCGCAGATGATCGTGGTCGGGTTATAGTTGGGATGAAGACCGTCTTTCATAAGAGTTTGTTAGAATGCAGAAAGGTGACTCGGGAGGCAAATAAAAAGGATATGGAAGAAGAGCGTTCAGCCTAAAATGGCACAACTCAGGAGATTGATAACCGGTAACAATTGGGTTGAGGGAGCATTAAGAACTATGGTGAATGTGTGAAAAAGAGTTAGAACGTTGAAAAATCAGCCGTGAATCCAACGCATCCGAGCATTATTCGGGGTTCATTGTTTTCAACCACTCCCTGTAGATAACCGGCGAAATCTCAGACGGCTTGATCTCGCTACGACCTCCCCAGAAGACATTGGTGTAGAGAAGAGGGATCCCGGCCTCTTGAAGGTGC
>Ga0007804_1000186_pt1 | contig 24842 bp, 24 predicted proteins | sample CryBogCBE25Aug07_FD_60367 | JGI IMG/M metagenome (GOLD analysis project Ga0007804, IMG submission 60367) | Freshwater microbial communities from Crystal Bog, Wisconsin, USA - CBE25Aug07 | ecosystem: Environmental > Aquatic > Freshwater > Lake | place: Crystal Bog, Wisconsin, USA | collected... | reverse complement strand
TTGCCGCCTCGTTTGCCCTTCTCGGTAAGAAAACTCTCCTTATTGATGGGGATTTGCGGCGCCCCTCCCTTCATCATGCCATGCTCAACGGAGAGGAGCGTCCCGGTCTGAGCGATTACCTCGCCGGACAGGCCACGCTCGAGGAGGTCATTGTCCCGACACGGGTGCCGAACCTCTTTCTCATGAGCGCGGGAAACCGTTCGCCAATCCCCGCCGAGTTGTTGGCCGATGCCAAGGCGGATGCCCTGTTCAAGGAACTGCCGGGACGTTTCGATCGCATCATCGTCGATAGTGCTCCGATCCATGCCGTGAGCGATGCACTGATCCTTGCCTCCAAGATCAAGGCCGTCGCGATGGTGGTCAGGACCGAGAGCACGTCGCGGCATGCCATCCTAAGGGCCATCCATCTTCTGCGCGATACCGATGCCGAGATTGCGGGTATCATCCTGAACCGCATGAAGCGGAGCGGGGCGGGATACTATTACTACTACTACTACGGAGGGAAGTACTCCGAGTACCGGAAAACCTCGGGTGATGGTGGAAAGAAAAGGCACAAACATCGGTATTGAACGGACGACAGTTACATTCCACGAGCGGCTGCACGAAAAGGTCTCGGGAAAATACCGAAAGACCAAGGGCGGCAGCATTCCTGCCCGTCATCCCGCTGTATGATTCGATGGGGAAGACCTTACGAATCTTCCGGAACGCCCAGGGGCGCACGGCAACAGTTCTTGCCTTAATCCTTTTAATACTTTCCGGTCTGGTGCCGCAGGTCAGAGCGGATGACTGGAAACTCGTCTGGTCCGATGAATTTAAGTACAACGGCCCCCCTGATTCCAAAAAATGGGACTATGAACGGGGGATGGTCCGCAACGGCGAGCCTCAATGCTATACGAGAAGCCCTCGGAATGTGCGCGTGGAAAACGGGTATCTGGTGCTTGAGGCCCTGAAGGGAAAGGTCTTCAACGGAGAGGTCTTCAATCCCTTCCAGAAAAAGAAGACTCTCGATGAGAGCATCACCCATGATTACAGTTCGGCAAGCATCTGCACGAAGGGGAGGCAGAGCTGGCTCTATGGCAAGTTCGAGATCCGGGCTAGGCTTCCTGATCAGGCCGGAACGTGGCCGGCCTTTTGGATGCTCGGTACTGATTTTCCCGGTGTGACTTGGCCGGCCTGCGGTGAAATCGACATCATGGAAAGAATGTGGCAGTGGAACGGCGATCCTCTGAGTGGCATCATGACCTCCGTTCACTTCAAGCCGCTTCGGCATCTGAATCTTTCCGGAACATCAAACTCACTTCACAGTTTCCGGGTGACACCAGTGAAGGGGGCCACTACGGGGTTTCATGTCTACGCCATGGAGTGGTATCCTGATCGGATTGACTTTATCATGGACGGGTTGCTTGCCAACAGGGTCTTCCTGGCGGAAATCGACTCCATCACGGTTGACAACCCTTTCCGCAAACCCCAATACATCCTGCTCAACCTTGCTCTCAACCGGAGGAATAGGGGATTCAAGGATGCGGTCTTTCCCGCACAATTCCTTGTGGACTATGTGAGGGTCTATCAGAAAAAGGGAGCGGGCTTGTAGTTCATGGCTCAACCCTAGGCAAAAATCATGCACCTATATTATAAAAATATACTCAGAAAAACATGCGGTCTATTTTTATTTAACATTTATATATATTATCATAGATTTTTGCATTTTATTGGAGTTCTTCCTTACAGTCGCAATTTTGGATGGGAAAGAGGAACCCCAGTAGGCAGATATTATATAGATCAATTTTTAAAAGAATATTCTTACTTAGTAAAAGGGAGGTGTTTGGAGTTTGGCGATGACACCTATAAAACTCTATTTCCGGGTGTTAAAAGCTATGAAGTAGTAGATATCACAGCCGGCCCAAAAGTTGACTACGTATGTGATATCCATGATGCCGCGAATCTGCCTAAGAATTATTTTGATTCTATTATCTGCACACAAGTTTTTGAACATTTGGAAAATCCTCAAAAAGCTGCTCTTTCCTTGTTCAAAATATTAGCACCGAAGGGAGTTGTTTTACTCACAGCCCCTTTTATAAATCCCATTCACTATATGCCGACGGATTTCTGGCGTTACACCCCTGAGGGACTCGAGTTGGTTTTGCGAAATGCTGGTTTTTTCATAGAACATTTGAGTTTTGGAGGCAATTCAATGGTTGGAACAGGTAGTTTATTGGGGATGGTTACGGAGGACTTCACCAAGAGTGAGATGGATGATAAAGATCCCGTGTATCCATATAATATTTTGATTGTCGCCTCAAAACCATGAACCAATTACCCCACCAGATCTTGAGGTACTACTCGCCTCAGCCTCTCTTGAGTCGTCCCGGCGTCATGTTCCGCGAGATGTTCTGCGATCTATGGGGAGGGAGGGAACTTGCATGGAGGCTTTTTCTCCGTGATGTAAGCGCCCAGTACCGGCAGAGCTACCTTGGGTATCTCTGGGCCTTTCTTCCCCCGTTGATCAGCTCCCTGACTTTTGTTTTTCTCAACATGCAGGGATTGTTTACGATCGGTCAGACGGGACTTCCCTATGCTGCTTTTGCCATGATCGGTGCGCTGCTTTGGCAGGTGTTCGTGGATGCTTTGAACGCTCCCGTGAATGCTTTGCTTCAGGCACGGTCGATGCTCGCGAAGATCAATTTTCCGAGGGAATCCATTCTAGTCGCTGGCATGGCCATGGTGCTTTTCAACTTTCTAGTAAGACTTGTCCTGCTTCTAGGCGTCCTTATTTATTTCCACGTAAAACCGAATTCGGGACTTCTTTTCTTTCCCGTCACCATTATCGGACTGATCCTTCTGGGAACGGCCTGCGGACTAGCTGTTGCGCCAATCGGAGCATTGTACGGAGATGTCGCGCGTGCGATACCGCTCATCACCTCATTCTGGATGCTGCTTACTCCCGTGGTGTATCCTGCCAGGACAATCGGTCTTGCGGGCTGGTTGGCTACCTGGAATCCAGTGAGTCCGATGATCATGATTGCAAGGCAGTCTCTCACTGGTCAGGAGTTGACGCATCTGGGGCCCTTCCTCTACGTTTTTTTTGCATCATTATTGGTGCTGTTGATCGGCTGGATGGGGTTTCGAATCGCAATGCCTCACTTGATTGCGAGAATGGGTGGCTAAAGCAGTCCTCATCCCTAAGATTTGATGAGTGAACAAGTATCGATAAATTCTTCTTCCCTGCACGGATCTGCTTCGACTGTGAAGGGCGACGTTCTCGTGCGGGCGGAGAATATCGGGAAAATCTTCTGCAGGGACTTCAAGAAGTCCCTGCTCTATGGGGTATGTGATGCGCTGCATGAGTTCTTTCCATTCCCCCATGCCAAGGAAAGCCTCCCGTCCAGCGGTATCATGCTCCGTCCAAGTGAATTCTGGGCCAACCGGGAGATTTCCTTTGAGGTCCGTCGGGGAGAATGCCTTGGATTGATCGGCAGGAATGGCGCAGGAAAAACCACGCTGCTTAGGATGCTTAACGGCCTGATCAAACCGGATTCAGGTTTCATCGAGGTCCGGGGAAGAGTCGGTGCGATCATTGCGCTGGGTGCGGGATTCAACCCCGTCCTGACTGGGCGCGAAAACGTCTATGTGAACGGCTCACTACTTGGTTTATCAAAGAAGGAAATCGATGGTAAGATTGATGATATTATCGAGTTTGCGGAGATCGGGGAGTTCATCGACTCCCCCGTTCAGTCTTATAGTTCGGGTATGCAGGTGAGGCTCGGATTTGCGGTGGCCACCGCGATGGATCCCGATGTGCTTATCCTCGACGAGGTGCTTGCAGTGGGAGATCTCTCTTTCCGATCCAAGTGCCTGAAAAGAATCGGCCAGATTTCTCGTAATAGCGCGATTCTCTTTGTCTCCCATGAACTGGGGCATGTGACAAGGATCTGTGACCGGGTTCTTCTTCTGGAGCGCGGTGTTCCGCACTTTTACGGAGCCACTGATGAAGGGCTTTCCACTTATCAAAAACTGGTCTCCTCCGAGGTCATGGAATCCGAAGCCCCCGAGTTGCATCCTGCCATTGATTATTTCAGGCCCTTGACTCCGGAGGGAGGGGGATTAACGGAGACGGGTGGAGTACTTTGCATTCATTTTGAAATCTGCTCCCGTGAGGAGATTCCTGTAGGAAGTTGCAATCTGTTTTTCATGAGTCACCAACGCATCATTGAAGGACAGGCTGATTTTTCTTCATGCCTCTCCGCCATTCCCAAGGGTCATTCGCGAATCTCCATGAAGATTCCGAGGGTCGATTTGGCTGCAGGACATTATCTGGTGAATGTCCAGATCTTCGCAAAGGGAGGGAGGGAGGTCGTCGTGCATTCCTTTGGGAGCACAAGAGTTCATGTCATAGGTCCTCAACGTGTCTGGTGTGGTTACAGGATGCCGGTTGAGCGGGTCGATCTCGTGCCGTATTCCGACAGATGATCCCCGTCTCGGGAACCATGGCAACGAAGGTGTCTTTTCAGGACCGATGAGGCAGGGAATTTCACGCGTTACCCGCAAGTACTGCCCCCTTCTATGGGAGGGAGTCAGGGCGTACACGGGGGTAGCGGTTTTTCCCGAGGTCGTGAAGCGGTCTGGCATCCTTTTCATCCATATACCGAAAGCGGCGGGAACCAGCATTTGCATGACACTTTATGGAATCCCGACACTCGGTCACCAGAAAATCAGGGACTGGCACTCTTGGTTTCCCCGATCATCGAGAAGGGTCACCACGTTTTCAGTAATGAGGGATCCGGTGGAACGCTTTGTTTCCGCCTTCCATTTTCTGAAAAAAGGCGGAATTACACCCGAAGATGAGGTTTTTGGGAAAGAAGTCCTGGGATCCTTTCGTAATCCCGACGAATTGGCCGAGGCCATGCTGAAAGAGGAGTTCCGAAAGAAGATCATCTCCCAGATCCATTTCGTTCCCCAGGTGGAGTTCCTCAGGGATAATGAGGGCAGGATCTCGATTGATCATCTCCTCCCCATGGAGAGGATGGACTTGGTGGAAGGGTTTCTGTCGAGTGCACTCAACCGTGAGGTGAGGATCCCGCTACTTAATAATTCAGAGTCAAAGAAGTTGGCTTCCCTTGAAGCGAAAAATCAGGCCTTCATCCGCGATTTGTACGGCGATGACTGCACGCTGCACACCTCCTTGATGGAGAAAAATTCCGAAGCTGGAAATGAAGGGTCAAAGAACCGGACTCCGAGAGTATGAATTTCTATTTCCTCACCCGTGCAAAGCGATCCCTCAAGTCTGCGGCCAACCCATTCGCGCGATGGATTCACGGTTCTCCGAACGGCAACATCACCCGTTGGGAAATAGAACAGCACGGCTTGGGAGAGTGGATGCGGGTCACACGTGAGGAAACGGTATCGCGCTCCACGCCCACGCGGTTCGGCGATCTGGAGTGCGATATCACGGCACGCTGTTTTCCCACTTATCCGGAAACCGGTGTCATGCGTCTGCGGGATGCTAAAGTGATCGGCTCCGACGGATGGGTTTTTACGAACAGCAACAAATGGTTTTGTGAAAACACGAGGGACAGGAATCCCTGGAGATGGAACGAGTTGCCCCGGAGCTTTCAGAAATCCCTTCGCCTTCCGGGGACAACCCTCACTCTGGCCAGTGATTGGGGAGGGAATTACGCCCACTTCCTGCTGGATTGCCTGGGAAGGTATGCCGTCTTCCTCAGGGCGGGATTCTCACCATCCGACATTGATCATATCTACTGCAGCAAGCCGCCGGGCGAATTTGCCAAAAATATCATGGCGGCGGCGGGTGTCCCCATGGACAAGGTTGTTTTTTCGGATTCAGCGCCGATGATCCATGCGGAGATCCTCCTGGCGCCGAGCAGTCCCGCGAAGCATGATGCGCCACCTCCTTGGATCGTGAAGTTCCTGAGGGAGACGCTCTCCCCCTCGGTTGAAACCGGGCGGCGAAGACTCTACGTGCCGCGTGAAGGAATCAGGAAAGTGGCCAATGAGGCCGATCTGCTGGCCATTCTGGCACGTTATGGGTTTGAGTGTTTCGATCACCGCAAGGACAATCCCGCGGAACTGTTTTTCCAAAGCAGCATCGTCGTCGGTCCCCATGGTGCGGGTCTTGCCAATACGCTTTTTTGCCTTCCCGGGACTCGCCTGCTGGAACTCACCCCCTCGGATCATTGTTTTCCGTTTTACTATACCCTTGCGGAGTCCGCGGGCCTCAAGTTCGCTTACCTGCCTGGTCACAGTGTCGGGACGCGCGAACCCGGTTGTTCGCTGAGTCCTTTCGACTTTATCGTGGACCCCGATGCATTCGGGATGGCCCTCCAGTCGTTGATGATCACCCAAGAGAACTGACATGGGAGTGCCTTTGGAAGCATGTCACGCAGGTCGCACGGAGGTTTCTGTTATCCTCTGCGCGCACAACCCCAGGGCTGATTATCTTTCCCGTGTTCTCGAGGCACTCAGGGCCCAGAAACTTCCCGTGGATCAATGGGACTTACTGCTTGTGGACAGTGCCTCTGAAAAACCGCTTCAGTCCCGAATTGACCTGTCATGGCATCCGGGGGCACGGCACTTAAGGGAGGAGACTCCGGGACTTCTCCCGGCACGAATGAGTGGCATCGGGGCGGCCTTCGGGGAACTTCTGGTGTTTGTCGATGACGACACCCTTCTCGATCCTGACTACTTGGAACAATCCCTGTCCATTTCACGTCACTTTCCAAAACTGGGTGTCTGGGGTGGATCTGTTCTGGCCGAATACGAGGCCCCCCCCCCTGAATGGATCGGGGAATACGAGCAGGAGATCAGCGTGAGGGAGATCAGTCGCGATTCGTGGAGCAATGTTCCGGGAATGAGGGATCCCTGGGTCATTGGCGCCGGCATGAGTGTCCGCACAAACCTGGCGCGGAGTTATGCAAAAATCGTCGAAGAGGATTCCCGCAGGCGGCTCTTGGGAAGAAACCCCGCCAGCATTCTCGGGGCGGAGGATATCGATCTTGTCCTTTCCGTCTGCGACGGGGGTTATGGTCGTGGGGTTTTCCAATCCCTCAAACTCATCCACCTTATTCCGCCGCACCGATGCATGCCGGATTATTTGGAGGCAATCACGAAGGGTAACGCCGCATCGTTACACCTGATCCGTTACTTCCGGGGGGAGGGAGGGTTAGTCCGGTCTCCCGGGGCCTTACGAAACCTATGGCTCAAGATCAAGGAGTCGCGGCTTCCTCACCATCGGAGGATGTATTATCAGTCGGCCCGAGCGGGAATAAAACTTGCGGAGCAGATTATTCGGGATGATTTGACTCATCGGAACGGCAATGCTTCAACACGAAGGATCCCATCCTGATATGCAGGGTCAATTTCCCAATCTCTACCTTGTCGGATCGGCAAAAGCCGGTACATCGGCGCTTCATGCGGTCCTTTCCAGGCATCCCTCAATCTTTGCACCCGAGGGGATCAAGGAACCCAATTTCATGGCCTATGAGGGAAGCATGCCATCGTTGAACGGCCCCGAGGATCCTCTCCATGGTGCGGGACATTCGATCACCGACAGAGACCGTTATCTTGAACTGTATCATCCCGCGGGAAACAAGCCATGGCGTCTGGATGCCAGTCCCATCTATCTTATTCACCCCGATGCACCGGCGAGGATCAGGCACTACGCACCGGCTTCAAGGATCATGATCATCCTGCGAAATCCAACCGATTGCGCCTTCTCGATGTACTGCATGATGCGCCGGATGCGGCGCGAGCCAATAACTAACTTCATGAAGGCATTCCGGGAATCGTCCCGACGGAGGCGGGCGGGTTGGGAGTATGCCTGGGACTACGCCGATCGGTACCATTTTGCGCCGATGCTCCGGAGGTACATGTCGGCGTTCGATCCCGATCAGATGCTCATCCTCAATTATGACGACTGGAAAAACGACAACGAGGCCACCCTGGGAGTGGTCGCAGGTTTCCTTGGCATCGATCCGAAGGGGTATCCGCCCGCCAGAATCCGGGTCAATACGGCACCCTCTCGGCGCAGCCTTCTCTGGTCGGGTACTCTCGCCTCAAGAATTCGTCCTCTGGTTTCCAAGGCCACGCCGCTGATCCCCCTCAGTGTAAGGAAATCCTTCAGTCAGAGTTATTTTGATCAACCGATACGTCTGGGAAAAAAAGACCGCGCTATTCTCAATGATTACTACCGGGACGATCTCTCGGAGGTCGAGGAGTTGCTGGGATGGGATCTTCGAAAATGGAAGAACTGACAGCCGTGCACGGTTTCAGCAGCCATCATTCGTTACCAGAAGTGCTTAAAAATACCATGATGCCATCCATTATCCAACCAGTTGAGGCGGGTGCCCGCAGGCCTCGTTGGTCGGTGATGATCCCTGTCTACAACTGCGCGCAACTCTTGCAGAAAACATTGGAAAGCGTCCTCCAGCAGGCTCCCGGGATTGATTTCATGCAGATCGAGGTGGTGGACGATTGCTCGCTCGGTGACGATCCCGAGGCAGTTGTCCGGTCAATCGGCGGTGGAAGGGTTGATTTTTTCCGTAAGACGCGAAATGAGGGGGCCATTGCGAATTATAATACCTGCATCCAGCGCTCCCGAGGTGATCTCATCCATATCCTGCATGGTGATGATTGGGTTCTCCCTGGCTTCTACTCTGAGATTGAGCGTTTGAGCGGACAATACCCGGAAGCCTCCCTTTTCGGAACTAGGTCATTCTTTGCCGATGAAGAGGGATTCCTGACCGGCGTCAGTCGCCGCGCCACGTCATTGGAATCACCAGCCAAAGGGCCTGTGTATCTTGATCAGGATGCCTCCGTCCAATGCGCGGGTATGGTCATGAGGAGAGACTTCTATGAAAAAACGGGAGGATTCATGGAAAACCTTCCCCACACGGCCGATGTGGAGATGTGGACCAGGGCCTTTCATGTAGGCGCCGGGGTTCTCTCCCCGGAGGTGCTTGCAGTTTACAGGGTCTTCCAAGGGAATGATACGAGCCGACTCGTTCGGAGTGCGGGAAATCTGAGGGATCTTGCCTGTCTCTACCGGATGCTGGCGGAGAGGGTGCCGGGTTACGACCATGCACGGTCGAGGAGATTCCTCCAGCGCTTCGCGATCCTACAACTTGAGGCCACCCTGGAACGCAAGGACTCGGCGGCCGCGGATGCAGCCCGCAAGTTCTATCTCGAGCAGGCAACTCCCGGTGAGAAAGTGTGGTTTTGGAGATGGGATTTCCGCAGATGGCTGCGGAGTTGGACCGCTGGAATCATGGGTGGAAATCGAGAATCAAACTAATGGACCGCTATCTTGTTGTTGGCGCTGGATTTTCCGGAGCAGTCCTGGCGAGGGAGTTGGCGGAACAACTCCCCTGTAACGTTGATGTCATCGAGGAGCGAAGTCATAATGGAGGGAATTGCCACACGTTTAGGGATGATCATAGCGGCGTGATGATCCATGCCTATGGCCCCCATATCTTCAATACCAACGACGAGAAGGTCTGGGACTATGTGCGCCGTCACGGATCTTTCAGGTTATATGTGAACCGCGTCAAAGCGGTCATTGACAGGGGGGTTTTTTCCATGCCGATTAACCTGCACACGATCAACCAGTTTTTCGGTCTGAAGTTGAATCCCAACCAAGCCTCCGAATATTTGGCGGGTTTGAGTGATGCTTCGATAGTGGAACCGGCCAACTTTGAGGAACAGGCCCTCAAACTTATGGGCCGCGAGTTGTACGAAGCTTTTTTCAAGGGATACACCACAAAGCAGTGGGGATGTGATCCGAAGGAGCTCTCGGCCTCCATCCTCAAGCGTCTGCCGATACGCTTCAATTACGATGATAATTACTACGAAAAGAAATTCTGTGGGATCCCTGAAGAGGGGTATGGCGATGTGATTGGATCGATCCTCAGGCATCCGGCAATCCATGTCCGGCTTGGTGAACGCATGCATCCGGAAGCAATCCCGCACGATTATCGGCACGTTTTTTGGACGGGGCCGATCGATGCGTACTTCGATTATTCCGAAGGGCGGTTGGGTTACAGGACAATGACCTTTGAGAGGATCGATGCCATCGGCGATTTTCAGGGAAATCCCGTCATCAACTACCCCGGGATCGAAGTGCCCTTCACGAGAATCCATGAGCACAAGCATTTCGCACCCTGGGAGCAGCATGAGCGAACTGTGGCCTTTCGCGAATACAGCAAGGAAACTGCCGGTAATGACATTCCTTATTATCCCAAACGCTTTTCCTCGGACATGAAGATCTTGGAGCGTTATCGTGAACGGGCTGAATCCCTGGAAGGGGTCTCTTTTCTGGGGCGTCTTGCCACCTACCGATACATGGATATGGAAGCGGTGGTGCGCGATGCCTTGAATCATGCATCGGCATCGGTTGAGCTGCTGTTGCACGGGAGGCGTCCCCCGCTTTTTCCCGAGGGTGCAGCGTAATAAACCAACTTCTTAGCGGAATATGGATGCCGTTTCCAATCTTGAGGAACCTCTGGAGGTCAGCGTCATCATCTGCTCCCGGAATCCGAGAGAGGAGTATTTTCAGCGTGTTCTTGAAGCGTTGAAAGCGCAGTCACTTGAGAAAAGTCGCTGGGAACTCCTCTTGGTCGACAGCGCCTCGGACACTCCCTTGGAAAATTCGGCGCCGATTTCCTGGCATGGAAAACACAGGTATCTGCGTGTCGGGGAACCCGGAAGCGCACTTGCCCGGATCCTCGGTGTTGAGGCATCGCGAGGGCGCTTTCTTGTGTTTGTGGATGACGACAATGTGCTCAACCCGGACTATCTGGAGGAAGCCGTGGCTCTCGGGAATTCCTTCCCCCAGCTTGGCATTTGGGGTGGCTCCACCCTGCCTGTCTACGAAATTTCACCGCCGGAGTGGTTTCACGAGCATGCCTCGATGATCGCCGTGAGGGAAATCACCCGCGATCTCTGGAGTAATATTCCGCGAATGGAAGAGCCTTGGGTGATCGGTGCCGGCATGGTCGTCAGGCGTGAACTCGCTCTGGAATATGCCGCGATTGTCCGGAGTGATCCCCGAAGGCTTTTCCTCAGCAGAGCTCCTAACGGCCGGAACCTCGGTGGAGAGGATCTCGATATGGTGCTTTCCGTATGCGACAGGGGTTTTGGCCGCGGGGTTTTCAAGTCACTCGTTCTCCATCATCTGATTCCGGCGCATCGGTGCACCGGGGAATATCTTGAATCAATCATGATCGGGAACGCTGCTTCGGTTTCCTTGATCCAGATGTTCAGGGATGGCTCAGCCATACCACCCCATGTCTTGGCCCTTCGCCACTTGCCGTACAGAATGATGCAGTGGTGGATATCTAGGCAGGCTTGCAAACATGAAAAAATACGAAGAAGAACCCGCCGCAAGGGACTGGCACTTGCAAAAAAACTGTTTTCGGAATTAGACCCAAACATTCATCCCATCAAAAAAGTTGAATGTGACTGAAAAGCCAAGAGTCAGCCTCATTATCTGCACTCGGAATCGTGGCAAGGCGCTTGACCAGATGCTTGAACTTCTGCTTCCGCTCGTTCATGACAACGATCAACTTCTCGAAATCCTTGTCATGGACAATGGTTCCTCGGATCAAACGGCGACAACCGTGGGGGAATATTCACGGCGCTGGGGAAAAGTGGTCTACTCTAATGAGCCTAAAAAAGGCCTTAGTTATGCCAGAAACAAAGCCGTGGAGTTGGCGAAGGGAGAAATCCTGGCGTGGACGGATGACGATCTGGTTATCACGAAGGATTGGCTTTCCAACCTGGTCGCTCCAATTGTCGCAAACGATGCCGACTGCGTGGTGGGAAGGATTGAAATAGCCCCTCATCTTCACCGTGATTGGATGAAACCGTTTCACCGGCAATGGCTAGCGGAGAATATCAATCCTTCGGTACCCCAATTGATCGGAGCCAACATGGCGATGAGAAAAAACTGCTTCGTGGGAGGAATGGCTTTTGACCCAGAAACAGGACCCGGCGCTCTTGGCTACATGGATGACACCCTGCTGGGAATGCGGTTGAGGAAATTGGGCAAGAGGATCTTCTACAATGACGGTGCTCGGGTGGTGCACCATTTCAGTGCCGGGCGCCTGCAGCGCAGCTTCTGGATCAAAACAGCCCAGGCTGGGGGGCGCTCCACGGCCTATGTCGCCCACCATTGCGAGCACGGAGTGATCAGTCTGCTTTGGGCGCGTCTGGTTTGGCAGAGAATGAAACTTGGAGTGCTGCTGGTGCGCACCCGTTTCCGTGGGTTTGCTGGAAGCGAGGGAATCGATGAACAAGAGTTCGGTATCCGCAAGACGATCGCTTATATAGAGGGGATGTGCAGCCTCAAGGGTGTGCCCTTCAAGTACTGATTTGGGATGAGTTTATCAAAGAAAAACACCCCGACCCTTTCTGTGGTTATCCCGACCTGCGGACGGCCGGAACTTCTCCGGGTATGTTTGGAGCGGCTGCAACCCGGAATCCAGAACATCGACCGCCCCTGCTACGAGGTGATCGTTTCGGATGACAGGCCCTCGGACTCCACGCGTGCCATGATAACGTGTCTTGATCCCCTGATCAGGTACACCCCGGGCCCGGGTAGGGGGCCTGCCGCAAACCGCAACCACGGTGCATCCCATGCCGGGGGGGAGTGGATTGTTTTTATCGACGATGACTGCCTTCCCGAATCCGGAATGCTCAAAGCCTATCGCGATCGGGTTCTGCAGGAAAAGGAATGTAGGGTATTTGAAGGAAGAACCTCGCCCTTCGGAGGGCGGAGCCGGATTGATGAAGAGGCTCCGATCAATGAATCGGGGGGATATCTGTGGTCGTGCAATTTCTGCATCAACAAGGATCTTTTTTTCCAGATGGGCGGCTTTGACGAAATGTTCAAGGGACCCGCCATGGAGGATGTCGATTTAAGGGAGCGTCTGCGCTTGCTCGGTGAACCGATTGTTTTCGTGGAGAGGGCCGCCGTCCTGCACCCTTGGAGGCAGCGCCGAGGATTTGCCTTTGCGAGACTGGATGCTGAAGCCCGCTGCTATTTCTATGCAAAACACGGCATTTACCGGCAGGGATTGTGGGTCATCCATTTTCATCGGTTTGCGCGCGGGATTCTTAAGAATGTATTAAAGGAAGGTCTCCGTTATCGTTTCCGGGGAGCGTGGCGCTATTTCTGGCTCGAACTCCACACCCTTCTCATTATGGCATGGAGGCTGACGCGACGACTGCCGAACACCACCGCGAACACTTGAACGAAATCCTCCAAAAAACATTCCGTAAGCTTTATTCCCTGACGGGTACTCTCTATCGGGAGTCATGCCTCTATCCTGCCTTGAAGATACAGGGCATGACCATCGGACGGGGCACCATTATGACCTCTCCACGGATATCCTGGCCGCATAAGGTGTCTCTGGGAAGGCGATGTCTGATCGAACATGGTGTCATCTTCAAGCACGATGGAATCTGGAGTCGAGATGCCAGCATCAGGATTGGCAACGACGTGTTCATCGGTGCCGGGTGTGAGTTCAATATCCGCAGGGGTATCACGGTTGGCGATTCCTCGCTGATTGCTTCGGGATGCCGGTTCATCGATCATGATCACGGCATTCAATCCGGATCACTGATGCGTTCCCAAGAAGGCCCCGAGAAGGAGATTGTCATTGGGAGTGATGTTTGGCTGGGATGCGATGTGGTGGTGCTCAAGGGGGTCTGCATTGGTGATGGAGCTATCGTGGGCGCCGGAGCCGTCGTTACCAAATCGGTCCCTCCCGGAGAGATCTGGGCCGGTGTTCCCGCCGTGAAAATCGGGAACCGTCCCGGATGAACATCCTCTTTATTACGCCGTCACTGGAGCCTGGAAAAGACGGGGTTGGGGACTATACATTACGGCTTGCCGGAGCATTATGGGAAAAAGGAATACATGTTTTCTGCATTTCTCTGGCGGACCGCTATGTCCCTCCCAAAACGGAATTGGACTTCCGGGCCCCCTTTGTGAAGAGCGACGCATTGGGTATCCTTAGGCTTTCCGCAGATATTCCCTGGAAGAAACGCATCTTAATTCTACAGGCTATTATCGACGACTTCTGCCCTGACTGGGTGAGTCTTCAATATGTCCCTTACGGATTTGACCAAAGGGGACTACCTTTTGGATTGCCGAAGCGTCTCTCTTTGCTCAGGGGGGATTTCCAGTGGCATCTCATGTTTCATGAACTCTGGATCGGTGAAGAACCGGGTTACAGTACTTTGCAGAAAGTTATCGGATGGCTTCAAAAAATGATCGTCCGCAAACTCGCCTCAGCGATCCGGGGTCGGCTTCACACCAGCAACCCAACATATCAGTCGAGATTGAGAAAAGCAGGTTGTCCGGCAGGCATGTTGCCGATTTTTTCCAATATTCCAGTCGCCTCACCCTTATTCTCAAGGCGTGATGTGCTGAAGGAGGCCGGGATGGATCCTGATCTGCATCAGGCGGGTTTCGGTCCCTGGATTTTTGTGCTGTTTGGAGCCATCCATCCTGAATGGGACGCGGAAACTCTCGTCGGAAGGATCGATTATGTCAGAAAGAAAGCCGACAGGCCTTCTCCCCTTTTTATCCTTATTGGAAGAAATGGAAGAGAGGTGTTGCGGCATCGTGTTGCAGAAGAGTGCAAGGGGCATGGATGGGGATTCTTGGAGAAAGGAGAATTACCGACGGTCCTTATTTCCTCTTATTTACAAAGTGCTGATTTTGGCATTGCGACATCACCTCTCTCATTAATTCAGAAAAGCGGTTCGGTCGCCGCCATGCTCGAACATGGTCTGCCTGTGGTTGTCGGCAGATTTGAGAAGGCGGTTGAAGCAGGGGAGGGGAGCAAGAGATTGATCCCGATCGATGCCTCTTTTGAAAACAATCTTCTGATGGCGAAAAAAGATGTCCCTCGCGGCGGATTGGACGCGGTAACGGAGAAGTTTCTCCAAAGCCTGACCTCATGATCTCATGAAGATTCTTGTCAGTTCACATCACTTTGCTCCTAGCGTTGGGGGGATCGAGGAGTCGAGCAGACTGCTGGCCGAGGCATGGACAGCCTCTGGCCACGAGGTGCGGGTGGTCACTCAAACTTCCGATCCCGAGAGAGGAGCCTATCCCTATCCCGTTATCAGGAATCCCACCGCGGCCTCTCTCCTGAGAGAGGTCTCCTGGTGTGACATGTATTTTCAGAATAACATCAGCCTTCAGACCCTTTGGCCTTCGATCATCTTAAGGAAGCCCACCGTGATTGCCCATCAGACATGGCTTCCCGGGGGAGTCGGAGGAATCCTGAAGCGTACTGCCTGCCGCTTGGTCAGTAGAACTGTGGCAATCAGCAACTCCGTGCGCCACGAGACGGATGCCGACATGGTGATTCCCAATCCTTACCGCAATGATCTCTTTCATGAGGAAGATCAAGACGAGGAACCGCACGAAAAACGCGATCTAATTTTTGTGGGGCGCCTTGTCTCTGACAAGGGGTGCGATCTTCTGCTGGAAGCTCTTCTTCTGCTTGGAGAGCGTGGTGTGCGCCCCTCCCTCACCATTATTGGAACCGGCTCTGAAGAATTGTTCCTGCGACAATACGTCTCACGTCATGGTCTTGAAAATGAGGTAGTATTCGCGGGAAAAAAAGCAGGTTCCGAGCTTGCCGGCTTGCTGAGAAACCACCATGTTCTCGCGGTTCCTTCGCGATGGAAGGAGCCTTTTGGGATCGTTGCCTTGGAGGGAAGCGCCTGCGGCTGTGCGGTCATCGGTTCATCCGGAGGAGGGCTGCCGGAGACCATCGGACCGTGTGGAGTGCTTTTCGAGAACGGCGACCCCAAAATGCTTGCCGATCAAGTGGAAAACCTCCTTGCCAACAAATCAACGCGGGAGTTTCGGGACCCGACCTTGAGGCGTCAGCACCTTGAAAAACACACTCCAAACCGTATAGCTTCGGAGTATCTTGTGCTTTTTGAGGAGATTCTAGCGGCCCGCCGCCGCTGACCTCTTTTGTTCTAAACAATGAATGTCGTTTATTGCGCCCCTGTAAGGTCAACCCACTACGGGTATGCTCTGGAGATGTTCCAGGCAGGGATACTTCAGGCTTTTGTTTCCGGTGTCAGCCGTTTTGCCCCGAATGGAGCCTTGCCTGAAATCGGGGATAAACTGTTCAGGGCGGATCTTCTGCAGAATGTTTATCTGGCGTCACTCAGGAGCAGCATGCCAAAGGCAATAAGCGATGAGTTGGCTCATGTTTCAAAGATTTTCATAGACCGAGCATGTCGTAGGTTTACAAGTAAAACCGATCTCTTCCTGTATTACAACGGCTGCGGTTTGGAAAGTGCGCGCCGTGTCCGTCAAGGAGGTGGAATCACGATGGTGGAAGCGGTCAACTCCCATGTTCTTTTTCAGGAAAAGATCATGAGGGAGGAGCATCAACACCTTGGTCTGCAGTGGAGGCCTTTTCACCATCGCGAGACAAGGCGGAGACTTTTGGAATATCAAGAGGCAGATCGAATCCTGGTTCCCTCTGAATTTGTCCGGAAGAGCTTTGTTAACCAAGGCATCAATGAAGCCAAGATCATCAAGGTTCCTTACCCGATCAGATCCGTGGTGGGTGCAACCGAACCTCTGCAGCGCCATGGGAAAACTGATGATGTTTTTCGTATTCTCTTTGTGGGATCGATCAGTCTGCGTAAAGGAGTGAGATATCTTATTGAGGCCTTCGGGAAATTGCGTCATCCGCGAAAAGAACTTTGGATCGTAGGGCCAATGCTCAATCCCAGTGGATTGGAGGGGTTATCCATTCCCGACGGAGTCAGTTTTCGTGGAGTGCTCAAAAGGCAGGAACTTCAAACAGCCTATCAAAGCGCTTCGCTTTTCTGTCTTCCCTCCCTGGAGGAGGGGCTTGCACTTGTGCTCGGTGAGGCATTGGGAAACGGACTCCCCATTGTCACAACGGATCACTCCGGAGCAGAAGACCTGATGACTCATGACATGGAGGGTGTCATCACCGGCATCAGGGATCCCGAGGCTCTTTGCTCCGCTTTTGAACGTGCGATCCAGGATCCTGAGTGGTTCGGATTGATCCGTGAGAATGCTCGGCTCCGTTCTTTGAAACTCCAAGCAGCACCGCAGGCCTCGGGTATTGTGGAAAAACTGAGCACGCTTATTCAGAACCCCGGCATCCGATGAGTAGTATTGTCATCCGCAAATCATGGCCGGGGGAAAATCCTGTCGAGGAAAAGTCCCGATCAACTCCACATCAGAAGAGTCTTCAGCGAGGTATTATGGCACTGCTGACGCTGGTGATCGTGGAGGGACTGCTGAGAAAAATCTTTCCCTTTCTCTCCATTGCCCTCTTTTTTGCGAAAGACTTTGTGGTGTTGTACTTGGGACTCAAGGCATCCTTGGGCAAATTGCCGGAGGCTGGGGAGCGAATCCTTTCCTGGCAGATCGCCCTACTGGTTCTGATGCTTCCATGTATTCTTGACACGACCATCCGTGATCCGATTCTCGGAGTGTTCGGTACCAAGCAGTACTGCCTTTTTCCGTTTGTGGGGGTTGCATTCTGTGCGGCTTACCTTCCGGATCAGGGGAGGGAATTGGCAAAACTCCTGAAGTTCCTAGCTCTGTCAATCGTTGCAACGAGTGCTCTGGCCATGCTGGAGAGCCGCTTGCCGCCTGGCCACTGGCTCAACACAACCCCGGAGGGCGAGAGTTTGGCCGGTTTTTCCGCCGGGGGAAAACTCAGGGTTTCCTCCTCGTTCATCTTTGTCGCCCAATACTGCATGTATCTGAACGGAATGGTCGGAATCCTTGCATCCTTCATCATGCTTAGAAAAGTCGGGCGGAGTTTCTGGTATCGTCTGCAGCCCGTGATTATTGTCTGTTTCTTCATCATCGGGGTGTTCATCACCGGTTCCCGCACCGCTGTCGTGGGGACTCTGGCGATCACTGTCGCCGGTTCTACAGCGCTCCTCTTTGGATCAGGGGCGGCCAAGGCAGTCCGCATCTTGATGTTCCTTGGCGTCGCCTTTGTCGGCTACCTTACTATGCACGTTGTTTTCCCGGATGCCTTTGTCGCCTACGAGGCCCGCGCCCAGGGTTCCGGCGGTGTTTCGCACAATGAGGAAATCATGGAGCGTATCGTGAAGGGGCTGACTACTTGGACTAGTGCGATCAAACGAACTCCGGTGCTTGGGAATGGACTCGGGATTCAGTCGAACGGTTCGGAGCGTTTGAGTCCGTGGGCGGCCCTCATGAAGGAAAGATGGGGTTGGATGGAAACTGATCAGCACATGGCGCTTTTTGAGGGTGGCATCTATCTGGTCACCATCTGGTATTCCTTCCGACTCTTTGTTGTTTTTTACACGGGTCTTTGCATGCTTGAGATGAGAGATCCCTTGAAGGCGGCGAGTGCCGCGTTTTGTTGGGCATTTGTCCTGGTTGAAGGAGTGGTGGGAACCCTCACGATCCAACCTCCGCTTACCATCTGGTGGTGGACCTCCATAGGACTTATTCTCTGCCTGAGGGAATATGACAAAGCCTATCTTCCTCAGAATAGAGGCATTCAAAAACATGCTCGGGATCTTTGATAGTCATCCAGTTCAGTACCGGGCTCCGTTATACCGTGAGTTGGAACAGTTAGTTCCCGGTAGGTTCCATGTCTTTTATGCAACGGATATCTCGGTTCGGGGGCATCAGGATGGAGGATTTGGAAAAAAGATCGCTTGGGATGAATCGTTACTGGATGGGTATCCCAACACGGTTTTGTCCTGCGAACGGGGAGAACCTCTTCGGGGATTCCGCAGTCTGGGTGGCCGAGGGATCGACCGTCTGTTTAGGGATCATGATTTCTCGTCAGTGCTTCAGACCCAGTATCTCTATGCTTATGACTTTGAGGTGCTTTGGCAGGCGCGTCGTCGGGGATTGCCGATCTGGATCAGGCAGGAAACACAGGACGATGCTTTCCATAGGACGGCTCTCAAGGGCGCGATCCGAAGCCTTGCTTACAGACTTCTCTACACCCAGGTGGCCCATGCCTTTCCGATAGGACGCCTCAACCGCGATCATTTTCTGAAGCATGGAATAGCAACTACCCGAATGACGCCATCCCCCTATTGCACGCCGGACAGGTTTCAGGGGATGACTGAAACGGAACGGACGGCTATGCGGACATCATGCCGCAAAGAACTTGCGATTGATGAATCGTCAATCGTCATCGCATTCTTTGGAAAACTCATTACGAAAAAAGACCCGCGACTCATCCTTGAAGCCATCTCCATGATGCCCGAGGTCAATCAAAAAAACCTCGCGGTGCTCTTTGTCGGCTCTGGTGAGTTAGAAGCTGAGTTGCACGCTCGGGTTTCTATTCTCCAGAAAAATGGGGTGCCCATACGGTTTGCTGGATTCATGAATCAATCACAGATCGCATCTTATTACTCAGCAACCGACATCATGGTTCTGCCGTCTCGGCGCATGGGTGAAACCTGGGGGCTTGTCGTGAATGAGGCTCTGCAGTCAGGTTGCTCCGTCGCCATCTCGGATGCTGCGGGATGTGCGGTCGAATTTGGCCAACTTCCCCATGTCGCGGTTTTCCCGGCCGGAAACGCGGCCGCATTATCCGGCTGCATCCGCAGGCTGATCAAATCCCCTCCATCCGACAGAAACTGGGCCCGCTCCGTGATGAATCGTTATTCTTGCCGAACAGCAGCTGAAGGAATCGCCAGCATATTGAATCAGTCAAATGCTTCGGAATAACCTTAAGTATCCATTCCGTGAACATAATTAAAAAGGCCCATGAGTTTATTAGACTCATGCATTATTGGAGCAGGCATCCTGTCGCCTCACGCAATATCCCAGGCACGATCTTGCGGTTTTTACGATGGCAAATAGGGACGAGACTCCTCGATTACCCTATAATCGTTCCATGGATCGGCACGACGTTCTTATGCATGGAACGTGGCATGGCAGGAGCCACAATGAACTATTATTGCGGTCTCCATGAATTTTCCGAGATGGCGTTCCTTTTGCATTTTCTGAGACCCGGCGATCTCTTTCTGGATATCGGTGCCAATATAGGTTCTTACAGTTTGCTGGCATCGGGGGTATGTAAGGTACACAGTCTTGCCGTAGAACCCATTCCCGAAACCTATGCCAGACTGCTTCGTAACATTGCGGTCAACGGCCTTTCCGAACTTGTGATTCCATGCCGTGCTGCAATGGGGGAACGAGCCGGGATAATTTCTTTCACGGCTGACAAAGACACAATGAACCATGTGGCCCCAAAAGACTACGCCGGCACCTCGATTGATGTTCCCATATCGACCGTTGATGGGGTTTTAAAGGGACTGCCCGAATCTACTTTTTGGAAGATAGATGTGGAAGGCCACGAGAGGCAGGTTTTTGAGGGGGCATCGCTTGCGATGCAAAACGCATCGCTTAAGGCGATGCTGGTGGAAAGCACGCCGCAATGTGTGGCTAGCCGCTTCAAGGAGCTCGGTTTTTTACCTTATCAGTACGAGCCCTTTTCCAGGACTCTTTCTTTATTAACCACTCACATAGGAGTTATCAACTGCCTATGGGTCAGGGATCTCGAATTTGTTAATGTCCGCCTCAGAAACGCTGAAGAGATCAATGTTTTGGGATTGAGTTTCTGAGTGATCGCACGATTCTTTGTACCTTACTTTGCGTTTTACCTCTTACTTCATAAGTTAAAAATCAGCTCTCACTTCGCTATCTTTGCAGGGAATAGGCTCGCGCCTTTTATGAACAGGTTATTCATGTCTTGTGGCGATCAGTTCAGTATTAGTCATTGATCCTCTACTCCTGACTCCATCTTCTGGAAAAAATTTTATTCACATTAAAATGGAAAATCTTTTGGTTTATAGACTTGGTAGCTTGGGAGATACTATCATTGCTTTGCCCTCGCTACATCGCATCCGGAGCAGTTTTCCCGATGACCAGCTTGTCATGCTCACCAATAAGCCTATTTCGGGAAAAGCAGCCCCTCTGCAATCCATCCTTGGCACCGGCTATTTCACGCATCAAACGCTTTGCTATCCTGTAGGGACACGTAACCCATGGGATTTGATTTCGCTTCTTTTTTCGATCCGTCGCCTTCGTATCAAGACCATGGTTTACCTTGTTGCGGCGAGGAGTCCGAAGGATGTGTGGCGTGACCGTGTTTTTTTTCGCTTATGTGGTGTCAGCAAGATCATCGCTCTTCCTCAAGAAGAGTCGGATTTCAAGGCTCTGATCCAACCCGAAACGGGACTATATGAAAACGAGTCATCACGACTGGCACGAAGAGTTAGGGATCTTGGCGCCGTTGATTTAGAGGATCGCGCGGTTTGGGATCTCCATCTTGAGAAATCCGAACGCGCCGTGGCTGAAGAGGTCATCAAGCCCTTGAAGGGGCGCCCTTTCCTTGCTGTCAGTCAAGGCACAAAAATGCAGTCCAAGGACTGGGGTGTGGATAACTGGAGTGACCTCCTGCAACAACTTACTGAGGCATTGCCGGGATGGGGGCTTCTTCTTGTCGGTTCCTCTGATGAAGCCGACCGTGCCTCTTGCTGTGCAGCGGTATGGCGGGGGCCTATCGTGAACTTATGCGGGAATGCCACTCCTCGGATCAGTGCCGCGGCGATGGAACGAGCGGCGTTTTTCTTGGGTCATGACAGCGGTCCCATGCATCTTGCCTCAGCGGTCGGCGTGCCGTGCGTTGCCATTTTTTCCGCAAGGAATCTTCCCGGTCAGTGGTATCCTTACGGAAGAGATCATAAGGTCATCTACCACAAAACGTCATGCCATGGGTGTAATCTCAGCGAGTGTTATATCGAGAACAAGCGTTGCATTTTTGGAATTACCACCGATGAAGTGATGGGCAAAGTCATGGAGTTGCTGGGGATGATTCCATTGTCCAAGGGGCAGCTAAAGAATGGCACGAGGGATTCCGAGGCAGTTAGGACATGAAACTTCTTCGTGTCATTGCTTCGATGGATCCGGTTACTGGCGGGCCATGCCAGGGCATCAGGTATTCTATCCCAAACCTTCACTCAGAAGGATGCCTTAACGAGGTGGTGTGCCTGGATGATCCGTCCGCGCCTTTTTTCGGCAACGATCCCTTTGTCATTCATGCGCTAGGTCGTAGCAGGGGGCCGCTCCGTTATCACTCCGCCCTGCTTCCTTGGTTGGAGAAAAACTTAGGTAGATTTGACGCGGTGATCGTGCATGGTCTCTGGCTCTGGCCAAGTATTGCCACATGGATGGCCATCCAAAAGCTCCGGAAGCAAGCCAGATCGCTTGCCTCATCATCAGGCTTCACAGCCCCCCTAACTCCGAGTTTCCAACTCCCAACTCCCAAAACACTCCCTTACTTTGTGATGCCTCACGGGATGCTCGATCCCTGGTTCCAAAAGGAGCCGGGGCGACGATGGAAAGCACTCCGAAACCGTGTCTATTGGAGGTTGGTTGAGCGTCGAGTTGTTCGGGATGCGGCAGCGCTTCTCTTTACTTGTGATCGGGAGTTGGAACTGGCACGAAGCACCTTTCCTCTCTACGCGCCGCATCAGGAGATCAATGTCGGCTACGGGGTTCCGGATCCTCCGGTACACACCGAAGAGATGGATCGATTCTTTCACAAGTCATGTCCCGCCCTGACTCCCGGGCAGCCTTACCTGCTCTTCCTTGGACGCATTCATCCCAAGAAGGGAGTCGACCTGCTGATCCGCGCCTATGCAGAGGTCTATGGCTCCATGGATTCCCCTGCCAATGCTCTTCCGGCATTAGTCATCGCCGGTCCTATTGACTCCGACTACGCCCAGGAAATGATCCGCCTTGCCGATGAACTCCTCCCGGGATCCGTGTTCTCGCCTCATTCGTCTTCCGAGGCTCCCAATACCTATTCCCCATTACCAATGAATCGCCCTGCGATTCATTTCACCGGAATACTCCAAGGTGACGCAAAATGGGGGGCGCTGGACTGCTGCGAAGCATTAATCCTACCAAGTCATCAGGAGAACTTTGGTATTGCCGTTGCCGAGGCGCTGTCTTGCGGAAGACCCGTTCTGATTTCCGATAAGGTGAATATTTTCCGGGAGGTCGAAGCAGCGCGAGCCGGTTTAGTGACATCCAATGATCTGGAGGGAGTCACCAGCCTTCTCCAGCGTTGGGTTCACCTTGAAGATTTAGACTGCCATGAGATGGCCCGGAATGCGGAACGGCTTTTTCACGAACAATTCCACAACAAAACAACAGCCCTCCATCTCCTCAAAGTCCTGAAACAGGTGGCGCCGGAGCTTTCCTTTTCATGAATCTGATCAAGCTGGATCAGTGGAGTCTCCTTGCTGGACTGCGTTACCTGCTTAAGCCGATCCTGTCGATCGGAATGGCAAACTCAGCACCCCTAGGCCTCGATCGTTACTCACAGAGCCGTTACCTTGGCATTGCCAATCCCATCCTTCCGTGAAAATTACCATTGTTACGGGCGCCTTCCTTCCCGTCCCTACGTTGCTTGGTGGCGCCGTGGAGAAGATGTGGCTCGCCCTGGCCAAGGAATTCGTGAGGGCGGGTCACCGGGTTACCATGATTTCCCGGAGGTTTCCCGGTCTCGAAGAGGAAGAAGAAGTTGATCGAATCCGACACGTGCGGGTCGGTGGGTATAGTTCACTCCGCAACATTTTCATTCTCAAGTTGCTGGATCTTTTTCACACAATCAGCGTTCTGCCGCGCCTTCCTGATGCGGATATCCTGATCAGCAACACCTTCTGGCTTCCCGTCCTTGCCCAAACTCTCCGTAGAGGGCGTCTGCTGATCGATGTGCAAAGAATGCCTAAGGGACAGTTGCGCTTTTATGGAGGAAACTCGATTCTCCGCGCAAACTCTCGCGCGGTTCATGATGCGATCCTTGCGGAGATTCCCGAAGCAGCTGACAGGATCATCACCATTCCAAACCCCCTTCCCTTTGATCCGCCGCAGGAGATCGAGCTCAAGGCCAAGGAATCTGTGATCCTTTATGCGGGAAGAATCCATCCGGAGAAAGGGTTGGATTTGCTGATGGAATCGGTGCGATTAATGCCCGCGGGATGGAGGTTGGAGGTGGTCGGTCCTCACCAGATTTCTGCGGGAGGGGGAGGTGAGGAGTATCTGGCTTCCTTGAAGTGCAAAGGCGAGGGATTGCCGGTGATCTTCAGAGGCCCTCTTCACGAGATGAGCCAACTATCTGAGCGATACAGGCGTGCAACAATTTTTGTCTATCCCTCGATTGCCGAAGGGGGGGAAACCTTCGGGCTTGCCGTCTTGGAAGCCATGTCCTGGGGGTGTGTTCCGATTGTTTCCGACCTGGACTGTTTCCGTGACTTTGTGACTCATGGTACAAACGGCATGGTTTTCGACCATCGTGGAAAGGATGCTCCTTCGCGACTTGCGGAACTTATTTCGCAGCTTGCCGGATCCCCCGTTCTCTTGAAGGAACTCGCGTTGAAGGCATTGGATGTCCGGCGGACTCACTCGCCTCGCCATGTTTCCGGATTGTTTCTTGATGCATTCGCGCAGATGGTTGGGCTTCATCAAGGAAATTCTTCGTCATGAATGAAATGATCGATCATCCGCAGTTTGGGAGTCCTTATGACTCTCCGTGGTCGTGGAGCGTGCGGGCCAGGCTTTTGCTTTGGGAGTTCTGCTGGGCACTCTTTTGTTCATGGACACCGAAGCCCCTCAATGCGTGGCGCCTTATATGGCTCCGTCTTTTCGGCGCGACCATCTCCGGGAAGCCCTTCGTGCATCAGCGCGCTAGGATTGCGATGCCGTGGAATCTTATCATGCACCATAGGTC
>Ga0007804_1000179_pt1 | contig 25495 bp, 27 predicted proteins | sample CryBogCBE25Aug07_FD_60367 | JGI IMG/M metagenome (GOLD analysis project Ga0007804, IMG submission 60367) | Freshwater microbial communities from Crystal Bog, Wisconsin, USA - CBE25Aug07 | ecosystem: Environmental > Aquatic > Freshwater > Lake | place: Crystal Bog, Wisconsin, USA | collected... | reverse complement strand
TAATGGCCAATGTCACTCGAGGCCACGACGACGCGGGCAAATTCGGCCACGAATGCCGAGCGGTCGACGGCGGGAAGAAACTCCAGCCAGGCGAAAGACTCGCCGAGTGCTTCCGACAAGATGTCGGGATTATGCGAGGCGAGGGTTCGGATAGTGCGAGCAAGGGCCTCGAAGGCCTCCGAGCGGTCGTCATCTCGATCGGCTCGGCTCAGAACCAGGTCAGGTTCATCGCGTCTCTTGAGCAGCACGTCACTCGCGTCGACGTCGCGAGCGACATCCTTGGGGTGTCGAAGAAGCTCAGAAAATTGACGCTCGATAACTCGCATATCGCGAGGATATCTGAACTAGTTCAGATATGCAAGGGCATGGCGAAATAAGCGGGAACCTGTCCAAGCTGTTCGTGGATCTTTCGAGAGTCGATTGCCGTTCGTCGCCTCTTTGTCGCGATGCGTGCCACCGGCATGAATCTGGTGGCCACATTGACGCGCCCGATGATGAGCACTCGTTATCGACAAGGTCCGAGTACTCGAGAGACGACGCGCACCTCGATACAGGAGAAGCGAAGGCTCCCCTCGGTAGAATGGGCAGATGTGCGGCATTATTGGTGTCGTCGGTGCCGTCGATGCTTTGCCGGTGCTCCTCGACGGACTTCGTCGCCTGGAGTATCGCGGGTATGACTCGGCCGGCGTCGCTCTCCTCGACGGTGACCACCTCTGGCGGGCTCGTTCCGCCGACGGCGTGGAATCAGTCCAAGACCTCGTCGCCAAGTGTGATGCTGCCCCCACCGCCTGCGCCACCGGCATTGGCCACACTCGCTGGGCCACCCACGGCGCACCCGGCGAACACAACGCTCACCCCCACGTCGACTGTGCGTCGGGCCTGGCCCTGATCCACAACGGCATTATCGAAAACCACCACGAACTCGGCGAGGAACTGCGCGAGCGTGGCCACGTCTTTACCTCCGCCACCGACACCGAAGTCTTGGTGCACCGCATTGAAGAATTCCGTCGCGACGGTCACGGCCTCACCGAGGCGGTGCGCCACACCTTGAACGAGGTGCGCGGGGCCTTTGCCGTCGCGGTCGTGGACGCGAATGAACCGGGCGTCATTGTCGCGGCTCGTCGCGTGTCCCCGTTGATTGTGGGTCTGTCCGAGGGTGCGACCTACCTGGCGTCTGACATCCCCGCCATCATGGACAAGGCCACCCGCTTCTTCTCGGTGGACGACGACCAGTTGCTCACCTTGCGTGCCGAGGGCGTCACCGCGACGGACCTCGCGGGCAACCCCATTGAACTGTCACCGCTGATCATCGACTGGGACCTCGAAACCGCCCAGAAGTCGGGATACAGCGACTACATGACCAAGGAAATTCACGAACAGCCCGAAGCGGTTCGTGCGACCTTGCTCGATCACCTCGACAAGAAGGGCCAAATCACCTTCGACGAAATGCGCCTCAGCGATGACGCCCTGCGCGCCATCACCAAGGTCACCCTGGTCGGTTGCGGCTCGAGCTATCACACCGCCATGGTCGCCAAGTATGCGATTGAGGCCTGGGCGCGCATCTCGGTCGAGGTCGATATCGCCAGTGAGTTCCGCTACCGCAACCCGGTGGTGGATTCCTCGACCCTGGTGATTGGGGTCTCGCAGTCCGGCGAAACCATCGACACCATTCAGGCCCTGCGTGAAGCCAAGAGCCGTGGCGCCATCGTGGTCGCCGTGTCGAACATCGTCGATTCCTCCATGGCCCGCGAAGCCGACGCCGTCATCTACACCCGCGCCGGTCTCGAAATCTGCGTGGCCTCCACCAAGGCCGTCTTGGCCCAGGTGGCCGCCCTCGAAGTGTTGGCGCTGCGTCTCGCGCAGGTGCGTGGAGTGCTCGATGACGCCCGCGTTGCCGAACTGTTCGGCCAACTCACCTCGACGCCCGTACTTATTGCCGATGCGGTGGCTCGTGAGAAAGACGTGGCGGCGATCGCCACCGAACTGTCCGCTGCATCGACCTTCTTCTTCCTCGGCCGCAACGTGGGTTTCCCCACTGCTCTCGAAGGCGCCCTCAAGCTCAAGGAAATCAGTTACCTGCACGCCGAGGGTTACCCCGCCGGCGAACTAAAGCACGGGCCCTTGGCGCTGATTGAGCCCGGTGTCGTGGTGGTCGCGCTCGCGACCGACCCGGAACTGCACGAAAAAATCCTGTCGAATATTGCCGAAGTAAAGAGCCGTGGCGCCACCGTGGTGGCCGTGGCCGCCGATGGCGACGAGCGCATTGACGCGGTGGCCGACTACGTGCTGCGCGTGCCCGCGACACCCGCCCTCATGACGCCGCTGGTGGACATCGTGGCCCTGCAGCAGTTCTCCTATTACATGGCGACCAACCGTGGCCTCAATGTGGACCGTCCGCGCAACCTCGCGAAGACGGTGACGGTCGAATGACCACGCTGGGCGTCGGCATCGACGCCGTGGACGTGGCTCGTTTCGCCCGCGTCGTGGCGCGCCGGCCCCGTCTCGTGACTCGCCTCTTTACCGAGCAGGAAGTCGCCGACACCAAGGGCCAGCCGCAGCGCTTGGCCGCCCGCTTCGCCGCCAAGGAAGCCTTCTTGAAGTCCTTGGGTCTCGGGATTGGATCCGTGAACTTTCGTGACGTCGAAGTTCGCCGCGAAAGTTCCGGTCAACCTCAGCTCGCCCTTCACGGCCGCGCGGCCGAGCAGTCCTCGCACGTGGGCCACTTCCACCTCTCGCTCACGCACACCGACTCGGTGGCCTCCGCCGTCGTGATTGCCGAGGCTCGCTGATGGGTGTGGTGGGCGTTCGTCGTCCCGCCTGGGCGGAGATCTCTCGTGGGGCCTTGGCGCACAACGTCGCCACCCTGCGCCGCATCCTCGGCACCAGTGAATTGTGCGCGGTGATCAAGGCCAACGGATACGGCCACGGCGCCATCATCGCCGCCAGCGCATTACGCGAAGCGGGCGTGACGCAGTTCGCGGTGGCCATCTTGGATGAGGCCTTAGAACTACGTGACGCCGGCATTGATGAACCCATCTTGCTGCTGGCGGAGATTCCCGCGGACACTCTCGATGACGCCGTCGCGGGTCGAGTGACCCTAACGGTGGGCTCGGTCGAAGGTGCGAAGGCGGCCTCCGCCGCGGCCGCTCGTCACGGCGTCGTTCACCCGGTGCACGTCAAGATCGACACCGGCATGCTGCGCATGGGTGCGCGGCCCGAAGAGGTCGCCGACGTGGTGCGAGAAGTGACCTCGTCGCCCTCGTTAACGCTCGAGGGATTGTTCACCCACTTTCCCGTCGCCGACGGCACCAGTGACGACGATGTTGCGTTCACGCAGCACCAGTTGGAACTCTTTAACCAGATGGTCGCCGCCATTCGCAGTGCCGGCCACGAGGTGCCGCTGATTCACAGCGCCAACTCCGCGGCCGCACTGACGCTGCCTGAAGCACGCTTGTCTTTCGCGCGCGTCGGCCTCGCGCTCTACGGTTATCACCCCGGCATCGACCCCGCCGATCTCGAGCCGGTGCTCTCGATCAAGGCCAAAGTCACCGCGGTGCGCCACGCCGAGGCGGGGGAGCGACCCAGTTACGGCCGCCGCCGCGCGCTCGCGGCCCCGGCGAGGCTTGCCACCGTGCCCTTCGGCTACGCCGACGGATATCCCCGTCGTCTCTTTGACGCCGGCATGGACGTTCTGATTAACGGTCGTCGCTACCCCCTGGCGGGCATGGTGACCATGGACCAGTTGATCGTGGACTGCGGCGATGACGAGGTGTCGGTGGGCGACGAGGTCGTGCTGCTCGGACGTCAAGGCGACGAACAGATCTCCGCGGATGACTGGGCCCGCGCGGCGGGCACCATTAGCTGGGAAATTCTCTGCGGCATCGGCGCTCGCGTGCCGCGCGTCGTCGTTGACTAAGACCCATGTTGCTCGCTGAGGCCTCGGCCTGCACCCGCTGTGAGCTCTCACTCAGGCGTCAGCGCGTGGTCATTGGTTCGGGGCCGACGGACGCCCGCGTGGTCGTGGTGGGTGAAGCCCCCGGCCGCACCGAAGACGAAGGTGGCGAACCTTTTATTGGTCGTTCCGGACAGTTACTCCTTCGCCTCATTCACGAGGAGTTATCACTGGAGCGTTCCGCTCTTTACATTACGAACGTGGTTAAGTGCCGTCCGCCGCAGAACAAGACGCCGAAGAAGTCGCAGCTCGCCGCCTGCCAACCCTGGTGGGAAGAGCAGTTCGCCTCGTTGGCGGCTCCCTTGGTGCTCGCCGTCGGGGCGACCAGCAGTTCGACCCTCCTCGGCGAGAAGGTCCAGATGAGTGAGGTGCACGGTGTGGCTCGTTCGTGGCGTGGCCGCACCCTCATCCCCACCTATCACCCCGCGGCCGCCCTTCGTGGGGGTCCAGCGATGGTGGAGGTGCTGCGATCGGACATTCGCGCGGCGGTGAGTTACCTATGACGACGCGCGTCACCCACGACGTCGACGAGACCCGTCAGGCGGGCGCCGACTTCGCGGCATTGCTGAGGCCCGGTGACGTCGTGATTTTGCGCGGCGATCTCGGCGCCGGCAAGACCGCCTTTACCCAAGGCGTGGCGCGCGGCCTCGGCTGCACGCAGCGCGTCACTAGCCCCACCTTCACCCTCTGTCAGGTCTACGAACTGCCGAATTCCGCCATTGACACCTTGCTGCACATTGACCTATATCGCATTGGCCACGCGTCAGAGCTCAGTGACCTCGGGGTGGATGAGGCCTTAGACCGTGGCGGCGTGGCCATCGTCGAATGGGGCGACCTCGCCCCCACTGGCTTTGGTGAACCCGCGTGGTCGGTCACTCTTCGAAGTGGTGAGGAGGATGATCGAGAGATCACCCTGGAACCTCGAGACAGCGCGCGGCTCGCCGCCGCGCAGGAATGGGCCCAGTCGTGAACATCCTCGCCATCGAAACCGTCACCATGAGTTGCGCGGTGGGCCTGTCGATCAACGGAAAGCACTCAATTCGCATTCTCGATACCGACCGTCACCACACCGAAGCGTTGATGCCTGGCATCGTGGAACTACTCGCCGATCACGGCCTCGCCCTGCGTGAGCTTGATCGCATCGTGGTCGACCAGGGTCCCGGGCAATTCACCGGCATGCGCGTCGGCCTCGCCACCGCGGAGGCCTTGTCGCACGCGGTGGGGGCGCCACTCGTGGGAGTTACCAGCACGGAACTACACGCGCAGCAACTGTGGTCCGAGGGACACCGTGGTGCCGCCCTCGCCATTATCGATGCTCGCCGCAGTGAACTCTTCGTCGAGGCCTTCGACCTCCGTAACGAGGGGGTTACCTCAACGTCCGGCCCCGAGGTGCGCACCGCTCGCGACCTGTTGATCGAGTGGGGAACCAACGGCATCCCCGCGGTGATTACCGGTGACGGGGTCACGGCCGAATACACCACCTTGTCGGCGGTGCCGAACTTCACCGTGGTGGCCCAAGACGTGCCGTCACTCGCAGCGGCCCTGCGACTCGGCGAGACGAGGGAGGCGGGTCCGGTGTCGGCTCTTTACTTACGTGACGCTGATGCGGTGGCTAACTTCACCGTGCGCACCCGGGCGAACTCGTGACCTACGAAATTCGTCCCGCGACTCTTCGCGACCTCGCCGATATCTACGACATCGAACTCGCCCAGTTCCCCGAGCCCTGGACCAAGTCCATGCTCAAAGACGAGATCACCAACATCGCGACTCGCCGCTACACCGTGGCCACCGAGGGCAAGAAACTCGTGGGTTACCTCGGCCTCATGTTCGTGGTGGACGAAGTGCACGTGAACACCATTGGGGTGGTGCCCGGCACCGAACGTCGCGGCATTGGCCGGGCGCTCCTGAGTGAGGGCCTTGCCGCCGCGCACCTGCGCGGAGCGCAGCGCGCCACTTTGGAAGTGGCCGCGTCCAATCTCCCGGCTCAGGCGCTGTATCGACAGTTTGGGTTTGCGCCCGTGGGGGTGCGTCGCAACTACTACGAGAAGACGGGCGAAGACGCCCTCATCTTGTGGGCCGACCTGCCGGTCGCCACCCGTTAGGGCCTACTCTTTTCGCATGGGCCTCATTCTCGGAATTGAAACGAGTTGCGACGACAGCGCCGCGGCTGTGGTGGATGAGAATTTCACTATTCATTCCTCGGTCATTGAATCGTCCCTGGCCGAACACTCGAGTTTTGGGGGAGTGGTGCCGGAACTCGCCGGCCGCGCTCACCTGCGGACGTTGCCCGGCGTCGTCGAGCGGGCGCTTCGCGATGCGGGCCTCTCGACGACCTCACCCGCCATCGACGCCATTGCCGTGACCCAGGGCCCCGGCCTGGTGGGTTCCCTCCTCGTCGGACTGTCGGCCGCCAAGGCCTATGCCGCCGCCTTCGACGTCCCCCTCGTTGGGGTGAATCACCTCGAAGGTCACCTCTTCGCGCCCCTGCTCGAAGCGCCCGACCTCACCTGGCCACTGCTCACCGTCTTGGTCTCCGGCGGTCACAGCCTCCTCGTGCACCACGAGTCACCGGGGGTCTTTCACGTTCTCGGCGGCACCATTGATGACGCCGCGGGAGAAGCCTTTGACAAGGTGGCGCGCTGGTTGGACCTTGGCTATCCGGGCGGTCCCGTTATTGATCGCTTGGCCGAGTCCGGCGACCCCAAATCTCTTCCCCTTCCTATTTCCATGCCCGGGGACAACTACGACCTCTCGTTTTCGGGTCTGAAGACCGCCGTGGTGCGAGGCGCGCAGAAGCACCCCGAATTGTCCGATGCCGACATCGCCGCCTCGTTCCAACGTGCCCTTACCGAACAGATCATGCGCAAGGTGAAGCGCGCCCTCTCCGCGACCAACTACGGCGGCGTCGCTCTCGGTGGCGGCGTGGCGGCGAACTCGCAGCTTCGTGCCGCCATGGCCGACGCGGCCGCGGCGGCGGGCGTGACCTGTCACCTGCCGGCCCGCTCCATGTGCACCGACAACGCCGCGATGATTGCCGCGGCGGGGTGGCACCGACTTCGCCATGACGGTCCGAGTTCACTGGCCCTCGCGCCGCGGCCTAGTTGGCCCCTCGAGGAGTTGGCGTCGTGAGTCGCTGGCAACCTTTCGACGTCGCGGACAGCCACTCGGACCCCTTCGTGCAATTCGCGACGTGGTATGCGGAGGGCTCACCGCTACTTCCCGAACCACAAGCCGTCTCGTTATCAACGGCCTCGGGCAACGGACGAGTGAGTTCGCGAATGGTGCTGCTTCGTCACGTGGGTGAGGGCACCTTTGGGTGGTACACGAACTACGACTCGCGTAAGGGCCGCGACCTCGCCGAGAACCCCTACGCCGCCCTGCTGTGGTGGTGCGAACCACTCGGTCGTCAGATCCGTATTGAGGGACCGGTGGTGAAGGCCTCGGCCGAACAATCCGACGCGTACTTCGCCTCACGTCACCGCGGGCATCAATTGGGCGCCCTGGCGAGTCAGCAGAGCCAAGCGATTGCCTCGCGCGACGAACTCATGGCGCGCTTTGATCAGTTTGATGCGCAATATGCCAACGTGCCTCTGGAACGGCCCGGCTATTGGGGCGGTTACCTACTCACACCGCAGGTCATCGAATTCTGGCAACAACGAGATGACCGACTGCACGACCGCGTCGTCTACGAACGAGACGGCGAGCTGTGGCGTCGGGAGCGTCGTCAGCCCTAAGAAAGAGTCCCGCGTCACGAAAGTTGACGGAGGACTAAATGTCCCAATCGAGGTCCAGGTCTTGGACTTTGGAGGGAAAGAGCTCTTCAAGAAGAAGTGAAACGCGTGGCAAGATGAGCTGTCTCGGGTAAAAACGCTCCAACAAATCAAGCCCTTCGTCGGCGGTCGAATAGCCCAAAAGGTTGTAGAGCAGCTTGATGTCGTCAATATCGCGGTCAGTTCGTGACGCCAACAATTTCATGGCGAGAAGAAACTCCGGTGACGCCGCGGCAACCTTGAGTTGACTGCCTTCGTAGACCGGAACGGGGTGGGGGTCGTCGCCGGGAATAAATCCCTTCGCTGCATCGTTGAGCCAGTCGGATTCCAAGCCCATGTCCTGCGCAATCTCGGCCACTGCATCTCGAACCACGCGGGACGGTTCAAAGATGGCGTCGACATCTCTGGTCGTTCGTCGGGCGTCGTAGGCGATGGCCATGGCGGCCCCACCCACAATGAACACATTGGCGCTAACGCCGCGGCGCGCTAACGCCTCATTCAACTCGTGAAAGATGCGCAGAAGCTGTTCGCGGTCGAAAATAACGCTCATGCGTACGTCAACGATCCGCTGTTGATGAAAATGCCGCGTCGAGAGAATGAAATCGGCGAATTCGCAAATGCTTCCGCTTCCAAGCCGGGCAATCCAGCGGGAAACCAGAAGGTGTCCAGGAAGAATTCGGGCCGCTGCACCCATGCCGGAGCGAGGATGAAACGCACGGCACAGCAGTACTCGACCACCGCGGCCAACATGGCGTCGTATCGGCGGTCACCGGTGGGCGGGGGGCATTCGCGAATCATCTCGGCGCGAGTGACCAAGTCACACTTGTCATAGCGCTCGACTATTCGAAACATCAAACGAATAGCCATCGACTGGTCATTGTCAATCACGCAGGTCGACACGGCGCGGGCGATGTCCGACACAGTGGGCTCGCGGTACATAGTCACAGCGTAGAGCAGGGGTGAGACCGCATCGCGGGCACGATCGCGGCGCTGTCGACGCGTCTCTCGAGGGTCTTGATAAAGATGTGGTCGTAGATTCCAGATTCGTTTCCCTCGAAATCGCCGACGATCTCCTCGCGCAAGTTGATGCGGTCGCGACGCGACTTGGCGTCGACCGGTCCACGCTCATCGCCAACGCTCTACGGCGGTATCTCGACCGAGACGACGACGCAAGGTTGAGGCAGGCCTATCGGTCAACGAGAGTTGAATCCGGTGAATTCCTTGACTTCTTGCAACTATCACTCCCGGTCTTGCCGCCGTGGTGACGGTTCTCTAAGAGCGTTCCACTTTCGCGTGGCGCAGGGCAAAAGGTGCGAGCACCAGAATCGCCACGCCCGACGCGATGCCGCCCAAAAGAAAAACGCCTCGCGGTGACAGAACGGACACGGCGAGACCACCAAAGGCAATGGACACCATGCTGGCAATAGTGAATATCACGCCGACGGCGGCAAAGACACGACCGCGAATGGCCTCGTCACTGCGCAGCACGAAGAGAGTGGGGAAGACCACTTCGGTAATGCCGTTCCCGATGCCGGCGATGGCGAGCGGCGCGAAGATCCACGCCAGTGAGGGCGAAAAGCCAATCACCACGAAACACGCCGAGATGGTGAAGGCGCCACCGAAGATGTAGAGGACCTGGCGCGTGAGGCTGCCCTTCAGTTGGCCACCAATGATGGAGCCGGTCAACATGCCCACGCCGAAGATGCCCCCGCTGATGCCGTACATCAAGGTGGAGGCGTGCAGGGTCTTGGTGATGAAGAACACTTCGGTGACGTTCACCATCATGAGCGCCAGCACGAAGAAGATGATGACGACGATCACCGCACGCAGCAAGGGGTCACCCCACAACAGTTTGACCCCGGCCCACACGTCGCGCTTCTCGGCGAGGTGTGCGTCGGCGGCCGGCACGCGGTCGTGGTGCAGGGCGAAGGTGCCCACCGCCAACACCACGAAGGTGAGAGCGTCGATATACAGGGGCCAGCTGGTGCCGAAGGAGGCGACCAGGATGCCCCCGAGGAAAGGTCCGGCCATGGAAGCCGACGCCGTCCAGGTCTGCAGCAGACCATTGGCCTTCGGAAGATCATCGGGCTCCACGAAGCTCGGAACCAGGGCCGAGTAACCGGGGCCGGTGAAGGCGGCGCTCGAACCCAAAATGGCAATCAAGACCAAGGTGGCGACCTGACCGTGCCATAGACCCAAACCCGCCGCTGCGAGAGCATTCACCAGGCCGAGCAGGCCAAGGAAGCGCTTGACCGGAATGCGGTCCACTAAGCCACCGGCGTAGGGGGAGAGGACGACGGCCGGGAGGGCGGAGCACAGGGTGATGAGAGCCGTCATGATCCGCGGACCGTGTGCGGCCACCCGGAGCATCAAGGTCAACAGGGCAATTTGGTCACCGAGAAAAGACATCCCCCGTGCGGCGGCGATGATGTGAATATCGCGACGGGCGGCCGACGTCATCGGAGTTGTCCTACCGATCGCATCACGACCCGAGTGGAGCTCTCGCGCCGGCGGTACTCCCTATGCAACGTCGAACTCGTCGGGAGGCGTCCAGCCCGGAATAGGTTCCACCATCAATTCGCTGAGGGCGCGAATGCCCAATCCCAAAATCGTCCACTCGGTGGTAGTTCCCGATTCGGAGCTCGAGAGGGCGACGGGGGTGAAGATGTCAGGGGCAACGAAGCTGCGCATTGCCGCGCCTTCCGCGATGGAAGCAATGGCAACGGTCAAGTTTTCGATCGTGAAGTGTGCCTTGATGCGCATACCCAAAAATTTGAGAATCTCGCCGTAGAGCATGGCGAAGTCGGCAGTCTCTTGACGCAGGACTCCATTGAGTCGCTCTTTGAGATTGTGCCCCAACGAATCGCGAGACGTGAGTTCGGAAGCCACCACTGACAGCCAGATGGGCCACGAAGGGTCATTTCGGATGGTGGCCTCTTCCGCGATCGCACCGAGGCGACTGATTTCGTTCAGGGTGTGACGACGTGATTTCAAAGAGTGCAGATCAACGGTTTCGAGGAGGGGAACGACCACGGCCGCCACGTCACTGAACTCAGCATTATTGATGGTGCTGACTAGCTCGGCTAGCACGACACCTTGAAACTCGGCTTGATTTTCGAAAATTCGCCCCAGAAAAGATGCGTGGGTCACCGTGATGCCATCTCGCTCTTTGATGCGGTTCAGGACTTTCTTGAAAGTAACTCCGTCGACGCCCGTACCGAGACCTTCGCTGCGGATGATTTCCTGGCCGGTGGAAATAAGGAGTTGGCGTAACTCAGCCGAACTTCGACGAGGGCCTCTGGTTTTTTTCGACTTTCGGCTATCGGCCACCTGACAAATCTAGATTCTTTCAATCACCCGGTGACCCGAGTCTGGTGACTCCGCGCTTGGCCATCGCGGTAAATAGGAGCACCGAATCGCGAAGCGAATATTGCAAGTCTTTCTTGCATTTTTTGGGTATTTGAGGCGAAGTTCATGAATGGCAAGGTTAAGAGGGACATTCTCATAAGCAAGTAAGACTTGCAACTGGGCATTCCGCGTACTACCTTTCATTGCACCGGTCATTAGGAGTCCTTGTGTCAAAACTGATTCGACGCTTTACAACGGCGATGGTTGTCTGTTTTTCTGCGGTGGCAATCCCCGTGAGTTTCGTGGGGGCTCAAGCGCGATCGCATTCGACGTCATATCCGGAAGTCGCCGGTACTTCCATTTCGGGGATTGCCGTTGACTCAAGTCCCACCGAAGCGCCGCCCACCGGACAGGCGATTGCAAATGGTGCCGTCGTGTACATGCTGTGCTACTCAAGTGGCACCCCGGTGGGTCCCAGCAAGGATCCCTATTGGTACAAAATTGCGAGCGGTGCAAATGCGGGATTGTGGGTCTCTGCCGACAATTTCTGGAACACTGGGGGGTCAGCCCGGGGCTCGTGGTCGACAAGTCCGCTCTTGGATTCGAGCGTTCCGAACTGCGCGTCGGTAACTAGCCCCCCCGTCACGACCATCCCCGCTCCCGCTCCCACCCCGATTCCTTCGGGAAATGTTGGATATCGACTGGTGAATGGCCAGTCGGGTCTGTGCCTGGACTCAGACACCGCCACAGAGCACACGAATGGTGGGAAGGTTCAAGTGTGGTCGTGCAACGGAGGTACTGACTCCAGCTGGCACTGGGTTGGAAGCGAACTAGTCAACGAGGCAAGTGGCCTGTGTCTCGACGCGGCCTCGGAAACCGTCAATCAAAATGGGGGCAAGGTGCAGGTGTGGCAGTGCTACAACAGCGCCAACCAACAGTGGTACGTCTCTGGCAACAAACTGGTCAACCGGTCCTCGGGTAAGTGTCTCGACGCGGCCTCGGCAACCGTCAGTCAAAATGGCGGCGCCGTTCAGGTGTGGCAGTGCTTTTCGGCGAACACCAATCAAAACTGGGCATTTCGAAGTGTCGCGCCGCCCACTACCACGACGACTACACCTCCACCGTCAGTGGCCTCGGAGATTGTCTCGTACGCCACCCAGGAGATTGGACTTCCTTATTGCTGGGATGGAGGCACGACATCAGGACCCTCGCACGGAACTGGGAACTATGAGGGATCGCAGTTGGTGACAACAGATTGCTCGACTTCTAGCATCGTCGGCTTCGACTGCACTGGGTTGGTTCAGTATGTCGTTTCGAAAGCAACTGGTGGCAATGTCGTTACTCCGCATTCCTCGGCGCTGCAGAACTTCTCGAGCTCGCGCGCAACATCCATTTCTACCAACCAATCAAGTTGGCAGCCAGGAGATGTTCTCGTGTTCGCTAACGGAACGCACGCGGGTATCTACATCGGAGGCGGATACATGATTGATGCAAACATCCAATACGGAAGTCGCCCGAATGGGGTCCTCAAGTGGAGCGTGTCATGGGAGACGTCCGGTATGGCGGTGACTCGCGTCTGGCGAATCAGCTAGGCCGGTCTGACCCCTCGGGCAGCTGGTCGGCACACGCCGACCCGAACAGGCGAGGAAAATTCCGACAACGATCGTGCGGAGTCACTCGGGAGCGCTGCTGTATTGGGCTGATGAATCCTCGAGAAGTGGGGTGTCAGTAGATGATCCAACGATAGGTTCCGGAAACTCAGGCCTGCATCCGAAGGCCCGGTGTCAAAGAGAATGATAATTCATCATTCTCCCGTTAGCACTCGCCGACCTCGCCTGCTAATCTGGCAGTCGGCAGTGAAGACTGCTAATGACTGAATAGGAGACAACATGCAACTGCACCCCCTCGAGGACCGCATTGTGGTTCGTCCGAACATCGCCGAGGCCACCACGGCGTCGGGACTGGTGATTCCGGACACCGCGAAGGAAAAGCCCCAGCAGGGCGAAGTTCTGGCCGTGGGCCCCGGCCGTCGCGCCGAGAACACCGGCGAGATCATCCCGAACTCGGTGAAGACCGGCGACACCGTCGTCTACTCGAAGTACGGCGGCACGGAAATCACCGTTGACGGTGAAGACCTGCTGATCCTCTCCAGCCGCGACGTGCTCGCGACCATCACTAAGTAGGTCGTCCATGTCCAAGATTCTCAAGTTTGACGACGAGGCCCGTCGCGGCCTCGAAGCCGGTGTCGACAAGTTGGCCGACGCCGTCAAGGTGACCCTCGGACCCAAGGGTCGCAACGTGGTCATCGGTAAGAAGTTCGGTGCCCCCACCATCACGAACGACGGTGTGTCCATCGCTCGTGAGATCGAGCTCGAGGACCCCTTCGAGAACATGGGTGCCCAGTTGGTGAAGGAAGTCGCGACGAAGACCAACGACGTCGCGGGTGACGGCACCACCACGGCCACCGTGCTCGCTCAGGCGCTCATCAAGGAAGGTCTGCGTAACGTGGCCGCCGGGGCGAACCCCGCTGGCCTCAAGCGCGGCATCGAGAAGGCCGTGAAGGCCGCCGTCGAGTCGATCAAGAACCAGGCCACCGCCGTTGATGGCAAGAAGCAGATTGCGCAGGTCGCGACCATTTCGGCCGCCGACGCCGCCATCGGTGAAGTCATCGCCGAAGCCATCGACAAGGTCGGTAAGGACGGCACCGTGACCGTCGAAGAGTCGAACACCTTTGGTATCGACCTCGAGCTCACCGAAGGTATGCAGTTCGACAAGGGTTACCTCTCGCCGTACTTCGTCACTGACCAGGAGCGCCAAGAGGCCGTTTTGGACGACCCGTACATCTTGTTCACCTCGAACAAGATCTCGGCCGTTCACGACCTCGTGCCCGTTCTCGAGAAGGCCATGCAGTCCGGCCGCGCCATGCTCATCATTGCCGAGGACGTCGACGGCGAAGCCCTCGCGACCTTGGTCGTGAACAAGATTCGTGGCACCCTCACCGCCGTTGCTGTTAAGGCCCCGGGCTTCGGTGAGCGTCGCAAGGCGATGCTGCAGGACATGGCCATCTTGACCGGTGGCACCGTCATCAGCGAAGAGATTGGTCTGAAGCTCGACAGCGCGACCATCGACCTGCTGGGCCGCGCTCGTCGCGTCGTCATCACCAAGGACTCGACCACCATCGTTGATGGTGCCGGTTCGGAAGACGACGTCAAGGGCCGTGTCGCGCAGATCAAGGCCGAGATCGAGAACACCGACTCGGACTGGGACCGCGAGAAGCTCCAGGAGCGCCTCGCCAAGCTGGCCGGCGGCGTGGCCGTCGTCAAGGTGGGCGCCGCGACCGAAGTCGAGCTCAAGGAAAAGAAGCACCGCATCGAAGACGCCCTGTCGGCGACTCGCGCGGCCGTGGAAGAGGGCATTGTCGCCGGTGGTGGCACCGCTCTCGTTCGCGCGCGCAAGGACGTGGACGCGTTGGTTGCCACCCTCACGGGTGACGAGGCCACGGGCGCCAAGATTGTCGCGGCGGCTCTCGAGTCTCCGCTGCGTCACATCGCCGCGAACGCGGGATACGAAGGTGCCGTCAAGGTGCGCGAAGTGGCCGACGCCACTGGTTCGTTCGGCCTCAACGCCGCGACCGGTGAACTCGTCGACCTCGTCGCCGCGGGCATCATCGACCCGGCCAAGGTGACTCGCTCGGCGCTGCAGAACGCGGCCTCGATCGCGGCCTTGCTGCTGACCACCGAAGCCATCGTCGCCGACAAGCCGGAAGAAGGCGGCGCCGCGGGCGCTGCTGCCGGCATGGGCGGCATGGGCGGCATGATGTAGCCAACCGGCTCTCGCATTTCCCCCGGACCGTCTGGTCCGGGGGATTTGTGTTTTTGGAGGGTCACACCGGTTTCCGACGGTCATCAGAACTCAATTTGCTCATTAAAATTTTTACTACTTGATTTATTATCATTTAAGATACATAATTAAGTAGTGACGAGATCTTCTCCGCTCCATCGCCTCCAGAATCTCGCCCACGAACAGTGGGGTCTCGTCACTCGACGCCAAATGGAGGCCCAGGGTGTCAGTCCGGCCAGTATCCACCGAATGAGCCGCGACGGAGCGTCGCTCGAACGTGTCGCCACCGGGGTATATCGATTTGTCGGTGCGCCCACGGCCGATCACGAGGCGCTTCGGGCGGCGTGGCTGCAACTGCAGCCCGATGTCCCCGCGTGGGAGCGCGATGCGCAGTCGGGAATCGTCTCTCATCGAGCGGCGGCCAGCCTCTTTGGTTTCGGAACACTGCCCGCCGACTGCTTTGACTTCACGGTGGGAAGTCGACGACAACCCTTTCGCCCCGATGTCAAGATCCGCACCCGAAGCATTGGCAGCGATGAGTGGATGAGGCTGACCGGCCTCCCCGTTACTCGACCTGCCCGCATCGTGTCAGACCTCCTTTTTGACCGAGAAGACCCCGACGCCGTGGCGGACATCATGGTGGGTGCGCTGGACCTCGGCATTGAGCCTCCTCGTCGATTCATCCACGCCCTCGACATCCACGCACACCGTTTCGGCCTACGTTCCGATGATGGACGCGGCCTCTTCGCATGGCTACTCGGTCTCAGTGGTCACGCTCGACGTGACGAGTGGCTGGCTATTGCCGATGATGAGTTGGCAAACTTTTCCAAAGAAAATTCTCGATGAGCGCGAGTGACGCCTACAGGAACGCCGTCGACTTTCGTCGAGCCCTCACGGACAATATGAAAGCTTTTTGTGCCAATGGCCACGTGACAATGAGCCAGCTCCAACGCCACATCGCCTACGACCGACTCCTCGAAAGGATGTATCTGGTTGACCACAACTGGATCGTGAAAGGTGCCACCGCCTTGCTCGCGAGGAGCCTGACCGTTCGAGGTACGCAAGATATCGATGTGGCTTTGCACCAAGATCTGACGGTGGCGATTGAGCACCTGACGGCGGCCGCACAACTCGATATCGGTGACTGGTTTGCGTTCGACATCCGCCGAATTCGCATTTCGGATCGAGGCGTGGCCTCGATTTCCATCACCGCTCGTCTTGGACAGCCGGTCTGGTGTGAGTTTCGCGTTGACCTCGTCGATGGTCGACGGGTGCCGTACGACCAGCCGGAGATGGTTCCACCAATTGCCCGACAGCTCATCCCCGACTCGTCACCAGCCGGATATTTCGTCACTGCTCTTACTCGTCATGTCGCGGAAAAGGTCGCCGCCACCTACGAGAGGCACGGCGCTCAACAAAGACCGTCGACTCGATTCCGAGACCTCGCCGATCTCGTCAGCATCGCGAGAGGCGCGCAGCTCGAGGCGAAGGCCTTGGCGGCCTCTTTGGCCTCTGAATTCGCGTATCGAGGAATGCAGTTACCGTCACACTTTTCCATTCCGTCACGGGAACTTTGGGCGTCGGGCTACTCCCGAGTGGCGCGTGAAGCGGCTCTCCTTGATGCCCTCACACTTGACGATGCGCTGGCCGAGGTATCGGCCTTGCTGAATCCCATCCTTGGGGGCCGTGTATCCGGACAATGGTCGCCCCTAACAAGGCAATGGGTCGATGTGTAGCGCGATCTTGTCTCATCATCTAGGTAGGTTGCCCCTATGAAATATCGTGCCTCCGCATTACTGCTCGGCGTCGCGCTCATGGTGGGAGTGGCCTCGCTACCCATGAATAGCGCCTTCGCCACAACTCCGGTCATGCATATGGAGCCGGAGGCGGGATACGGCTGGGTGATTCCGGTGATTCAGTCGGCAAAGCGCAGCGTTGATCTTTCAATGTATGAACTCGAGGACTCGGCTATTGAGTCCGCCCTCATCGCTAAAGCGAAGACCGGCGTGCGCGTGCGCGTCCTTCTCAACCTCGACTACACCGGCACGAAGGCGAACACCCCCGCGGTGCAGGCTTTCGCCGGCACCAAAGTGCAAGTCCGCTGGGCACCGGCTAACCAAATTTTCCACGCCAAGTATGTGGTGATTGACGGCACGAGCGGGTGGATTGGCACCGGCAACTTCACCCCGCAGTACTACTCATCGAGTCGCGACGTGTGGGTGCTTACCACCACCGCGTCACAAGTGGCCGCCATGGCCGGCACTTTTCAGCACGACTTTTCCGGTGCCGTGAATCAACTCGTGCGCGGCCCCAACATCGTCTGGAGTCCCGGTTCGGCACCCACCTTGGTTTCGGTGATCAACGCCGCTCGCCACACCCTCTGGGTGGAAAACGAGGAGATGAAGAACACCACGATTCAATCCGCGCTCGCCGCGGCCGCCCATCGCGGAGTGGTGGTGCACATCACGATGACCCAATCAAGTTCCTGGACGGCCGCGCTAACGGTGCTGGCCACCGCCGGGGTCAAGGTGGTTACACACAGCTCGTCGCAGCTCTACATTCACGCCAAGCTGATCTGTGCGGACTGCAGTGCCCGCGGGGGAGAGCTTTTTCTCGGCAGCGAGAACTTCTCGACCTACTCCTTGAACTACAACCGTGAGTTAGGCGTCATCACGACGAATCCCGCCGTGGTGGGACCGGTGTACGGCGCCCTGACGCAAGACGCGGCCTCCGGCACACCCCTCACCGTGGTGCACCCTGCGCCGGGTCACACCCTTTCCGTGATCTCGGCGCCCACGACGGTGGCCCTCGGTGATTACCCCACCGTCACGGTGGCGACGCGCGCGGGTGCCACCTGCACCTTGGTGATGACCTTGCCGAGTGGGAGGGTGTCGGCGGCCTCGGGTCTCGGCACCGCCACCGCCGACGGTGCCGGTCACGCCAGCTGGACCTGGCACATCTCGACGCGCACTGGCCCCGGCACCGGATCGTGGACCGCGACCTGCCCGACCGGCACGGTCACGAGAAACCTCGTTATTCAGTAGCGCCAAGATATTTGGCCCGTCTCGCGACACTTTCCTCGCGGCAGGGAACTACCTAAAGAACTAACTAAACCCACTAATTCTCAAATTATTGGCATGTTTAGCCGCTCGATCGAGCTGAGCCTTAGGCCTGGGGAGCGACGCAGAGGTTGCGCATGCTGCCGATGCCGGCACCCCACGACTCGAGCACGTCACCGGGCGCCAAGAATCGGGCGGGCTGACGAGCGACGCCGACGCCCGAGGGGGTGCCGGTGAAGATCACGTCGCCGGGATACAGCGTCACGACCGCCGACAACTCTTCAATGAGACGCGGAACCGAGAAGATCAGGTCGCTGCTGCGACCCGTTTGAACTTCTTCACCATTGACCGCACAGGCAATCTCGATGTCGTTCGGGTCATCGAATTCGTCCGGGGTGACGAGCCACGGGCCCATGGGGCCGAAGCCCTCGTGCGACTTGCCGAGCGAGAACTGGCCACCGGCGGCCTGCTGCAAGGTGCGGTCCGAGATGTCTTGACCGAGAGTCAGGCCGGCCACGTAGGACCAGGCACCGGTAAAGGAGACCTGACGGGCGGTGCGGCCGATGATGACGACCAGTTCGACTTCCCAGTCCACGGTGTCGTTGACGATGGTGATGTCACTGGCGGGACCCGACAGTGAACTCGGGAACTTGGTGAAGGTGGCGGGGAATTCGGGTGCGCTGCGGCCCGTCTCGGCGGCGTGCGCGTGGTAGTTGAGGCCAATGCCGAAGACTTGGCGCGGTGCGGGGGAGGGGGACTGCAAGTCCTCTAACTCGAAGGGCTCGGCGAGGGCGGGGTCAATGGCCGCGATGATGGGCAGCGCGTGGTCCCAGGAATTGAAGATCTTGGGGAGCTGCGGGCTGACGGCGCCGCGAGTGGCGGTCGCGATATCGATGGCACCCTCGGGCGTGATTAACGCGGCGCGTCCCTTGATATTGGCCAGTCTCATGCGGTCTCCTTAGACGTAAAGCCACCCCGCCGCCGCGGGAAAACGGCAACGGGGTGACGCTCTACGTTACCCGTCTTTCCTAGAGGTAGGTTCCCGTCAGGCCCGGCGAGCTCGCGGTCGAAATCCGCGGGGCCACCCCACGCTTCATAAAGACCTCGGCAATCGTCAGGGGCTTCGAGGTGCGATAGGTGGTCTCGGCGAAGTGCACGTTGGCTTCCTCCGCGCTGAGCGGCCCAAACTCAATGGCCGCGAGGCAGCGGCCCGGCCGCGTGAGAGCGGAGTCGAGCTCGTCCGGCGGCGCGTTGGTGGTGAACAAGAACGCCACCTTCTGGTTCTCGCTCAAGATGCCGTCGGCCATATTCAACAGACGCGCCATGCCCGCGTGGCGGTGCGTGCTGCGCGCGACGTAGGCGTCGGCGTCTTCCATCACCAAAATGCGCTGACGCGACGTCCCTCGCGCCCGCACGATCTGACCGGCGTATGAGACGTCGTTGAAGAACCGCTCGACGTCGACAATGAACTCGAAACGAGCCCACTCACGCCACTCCGTCATTAACGAACGCAGCGCCCAGGTCTTGCCGGTGCCGGGCTCGCCGTGAAACAAGATGACGCGGCCACCGTGTTCCGGCAAGGTGGTGACACCCATCAAGTCCCAGAGCTTCTTTTGCACGTTCGCGGAGTAGTTCTGGATGTTGTTCAACCAGTGGCGCGGGGTGAGCTCCTCGTTATCCGTGCCGAACTCAGTAGAGAACCAAATGCCGTAATCAACGACGTCGGGATCCGGGGTGTCGGTGGCGGTGCGATAGTGCGAGTGGATGTAGCGCGACAGTTCGACACAGTCGGTTTCGTTGTGGCCTGACACGTTGACGAAGAGGCCGTGCCCATTAAGTCGCAGGTGGATGCCGTAGGAGCGGGTGCGGGCGTAGAGCTCGCAGTGGTTAATTCCACGCCGCGCGCTGCGGACCACTTCGTAGGGCTTCGGCAGGACCCGACACATGCCCGCAATGGACAGGTCAGGGTCGGCCACCTTGGAGAAGCTCGCGTAGGCAAAATGAAAGCGTCCGTCGAAGACATCCAGCAAGAACGCCACCTCGGGCGTCTCCACCATGTTGAAGGAACTGGGATCGAATTGCGGCGGCATCACCATCTTCTCGATGGTGAGGGGCGTCTCTTCCTTGACGAGGCCCGGAAGGCTTATCTGGTCAGTCATCTTTTCTCTTTCCCACGCCGCGTGTTGGACGTGATGGTGCATGTTCTTTTGTTAACGAGAGACGAACTCTCGAGACTCCGATGTGTCGGATCTCGCGTGAACTGGACGACGCCGAGATCACGCGAGACAAGGTCTGAACGTGGCCATCACCTCTCCTGTGAACTACTCGCGGGGGGAGCGAGGAAAAGAAGCGTAGGGAGGGGGTGTCACACGGCTACCAAAACCCCTCGTCAGCGCGTTAATCGAAGTGGTGGTAGTTGGAAAAGCTCGAGGGAACGACACTGTCTCGGATTTTGCGCTCGAGGCCGTCACCTTCGACGGGAACCCACTCGCGCTCCAGAATCTCAAATAGATCGTCGCCTGGTGCGCCACCCAGCAATTCGATCAAGGCGGGGATGTCAACGGCGGCCACCGTCGTCCACCATTCGTATTCGGTGCCGGGGCCGAGATCGTGGCCAGCGATGACGAAGTCACCTTGTTCATTGAGTCCGCAGGACAAATTCAGCCATAGTTCGCCATTTCGACGATTCTGCAAAATCAGTTCGGCCATGAGTTCTCCTCTCGAGGAAATGAGGCGTAGTTCTCTCGCTCGTGGGGGAAGTGGTCGCGCAACACCTCAAGGGTGCGTTGGTGCGGGCCGCTAAAGCAGTTGTAGATGGCGCCGTGATAAATCTCGGTGAACCGGCCACCCACCGCGTGAAAAAGCGTCATGGACGCGTGCAGTTTCTCCGCGTCGACGGTGCCGAAGACCTCGGTGATGTCGCGGTCGTGAAAACTCCACACCTGAAGGGCCACGTCGTCAAGACGTCGACGAAGGGTGTCGTTCTCTAAGTACGCCCGCACTTCGGCGGGTGAGGCCAGCGAGAAGCGCGTCGTGGTGCGCGAGGGTTTGTCGCTGATGCCCCACAGCTGAGGAAAGATGAACCACATCCAGTGGGTTTCCTTGCGTCCGGCCGTCAGTTCAGCCACGGCGCGCTCGTAAGTGTCATCGGCATCTTGGGCCTCGATGAAGCGCTGCAGGTTCCAGGGGTCATTCTCGACGGGGTTGTTCGGTGCGTGAATCTCGCAGGTTGGTCCACATGCGAGGCCCCATCGATGCGCCATGAAGAGGCGCCAGTTATCACTGCGGTAATCAATCAATAGTTGTCCTCCGGGTGCTTCGGTGAGAGAAAAGCGCGTAGTTGTTCGGCCATGGTGAGATCGCCAATCATGGAGTCGCGAGCGACGTCAATGAGTTCTTCAACGAAGGTTTCGTGAGCACCGAGGCGCGGGTCTTCGTCGGTGAGGGCGACGAACAAGATGATGAAGCGCGCGTCTCGGCCGTCGCTCTTGCGCCGCAGCACGCGGCCCATGCGCTGGACCATTTGGCGACGCTGCTTGGACGAGGCGACGATGATGGCGAGATCCGCATCGGGAACGTCCACGCCCTCTTCGAGCGTCTGCACTGAGACCAAGACGGTGAGCTCGCCATTGGCGAATTGGCCCAAGATGTCCTCGCGCTGGTTCATCTCGATTTCGCTGTGGTGGGGCGCCGCCGCAATGCCCTGTTCGATGAGCTCGGCGGCAATGGCGTTCGCGGACTTGATGGATTGGGTGAAGATCAAGGTGCGATCCGCGTCACTGATGGCACCCTTCAGAGCTGCGATGCCGTTGGCCTTGGCCGGTGTCTCCGCCAACAGGGCCTTCTTGTCGCCCCAGGCCTTGAGCCACTTCTGCGCCACCATGCCTTCGGCACGTTTCCCGCCAGAGGCCAGCCGCACCACGTCATCGAGGAAGGCCGAGAAAGGTTGCGAACGAACACCGATGTCGTAGATGAGTTTCTTGCGCAGCTTGTTCAAGTTGCGCTGCAACAAGATGTATTGACCCTGTTCCTCTTCGGTGAAGTTGACGCCGACGAAGGCGGTGCGAACGTTAGAGATCACGCCGTCGGCAATCGCTCGCTCGTAGGTGAGGGTGTAGACGACCTTGGTGAAGTAGGGCAGCAGAATCGTCTTGTGCGCGTCGTCCATGCGCTCGTGGGTGGCGGAGAGTCCGAGGCGGTGATCGAACTGGGGGCCAAGGGAGATGGCGGACTTTTCCGCCCCGGCGCGGTGACACTCGTCGACGACGAGCAATCCGTGCGCCCCCTCGAGAGGGAAGCGACGGTTGCGGGTGGTGGCTAGTACTCCGATGATGACGTCGTGGCGAGCGAAGGTGTCGTCGTGGCCGTCTCCGGCGAGGCCAATGCGCGCCTTCGGGAAGGTGGCGTTCAAAATTTCTTCCCACTGGTAGAGCAGAACGACGGTGGGAACGAGCACCATGGCCTTGCCCTCGGCCGCCAATTGGTCCGCGATGGCCGCGACCGCGAGGCGGGTCTTACCGGCACCGGTGACGGCATCGACAATGCCCTTAGAACCATTGCGGCGCCAAGCCGCGAGAGCTTCAATTTGCCAGTTGTATAGGCCGAGGGGGTTGTCCTCGCTCACTTTCGGATTGGCCACGGCGGGACGCGGTCCGGTGGCTGATTTCGTGAACTTGGCGATGGCCTCGTCGTCGAATTCCTGATTGTCAAAGATGCCCGTGAATTCATCGATGATCTCGGGAGCCTCGCCATCGTCGTTGCTTGACTTCTTCGAGCTCACCGGCTTCTCGTACGGAGTGAGGTCGGCCACTGTGCCGACGACGAACCACAAGGGCGCACTTCCGGGGCCGGTGCCCGGCTCGAAATCGGACTTCTGGTGGTACAAGATGGGGTTGATTTCTTTGGCGTTCAGGCCCAAGGTGCGCGCCAGTTGCTTGGCCGTTTGGCCCGGTTCGCGAGTCAGCTCCGCCGTGAGCAGGGGGACTAACTCGGAAATTTGGTCGTCAGATGCGGGCACGGACACTCCTTGGGTAACGAACCCAGAGTACGAAAGGGGTGCGACAGGCGATGCGGTCCACGAGGTGCCGAGAGTTAGCCTGAGTCACCATGGTGGGCGCAATCACACGTCGAGGCCGACTGGCTCGGGCCGTACTTCTCGCCGCGGCCCTCACTTTCGTGACGCTGCCCGCCAGTGCGTCGTCCTTTGTTCTACCGACACCGGGAAGTTCCGCGGAGGTGACTCGCCTCGTCGCCGAGTCGGTGTCGCGCGAGGTGGCTCCCGCCACCTTGAACCCCACCGTCGATCTGATGGGTAAGGACTGGTACTGGAACATCTTGCCGAAGGCCAAGTGCGTCGACGTCGTCTGCAGTTGGGGACCGACGCACCCCCATCGCACCATCGTCCTGTTCGGTGACTCTCACGCCGAAATGTGGGCGGCGGCGATGGAGCCCGCCGTGGTGAGTGCCGGCGACCGCTTCTCTCTCGTGGCGTTCCCGGGCTGCGGGCCCGCATCCATGATTCAGTGGGTAGGAAAGCTCGACGGCACGCACAGCTACAGCACCTCATGTGGCCCGTGGCGACGCCACGCCATTGCTGCTATCGCGGCCTTGCACCCCGTAGCGGTCTTCATGGCGGAGCGCACTGCAGGTATTTGGGCCTCGCCGACGCAACTAATGAGTGATGCTCAAGTCGATCGCGGACTCGAGCTGACGGTGGCCGCGCTTCGACCACTCAAGGCCACCATTGGCATCGTGGGTGATAACCCCGCCTTCGCGTGGCCAGAGTTCTCGCCCAGCCAATGTGTCGCGACGCATCGCCACAACGTGAGCGTGTGCGTCACGGCCGTTCACAAGACTGACGCGTGGCGCACGCACGTCTCAGCCGAGCGAGCCGTCGCCACTCGCGAGCACCTGTTCTTTATTGATCCGGTGCCGTGGCTCTGTAGTGCCACCACCTGCTCGCCCGTGATCGGCAACCTGCTCGCTTATTCGGATTGGTCGCACGTGTCGGCCACCTACGCCTACTACCTGTCGGGCGTGATGAAACACGCCCTTCGGCCTCTGCTGTAATTCACCATCCCGTACCTACGACACTGGGACGTGACCGATAAGGTCGCGTTCATGAAGCCTCGTCACCTCGTCCGACAGCTTGTCCGAGTGGCCATTCCCGTCCTGGTGGCGGCGGTCACGGTGTCACCTCTTGCTAACGCCGCCGGATTCAAACTCCCAACGCCGGGAACCAGTGCATCTATTACGAAGGCCGTGACCTCGGCCGTGACCTTGAAGAAGCTCCCGGCGAACATCCTGCCTACTTTGGCGCAACTGCCGTATGACGCCTACTACGCAATTTTCCCGAATAGTTGTCAGCCCACCTGCACGTGGGGTAATCCCTCGGCCTCAAAGACGGTGGTCCTCTTTGGTGACTCACACGTGATGATGTGGGTGTCGGCTATTGAGCCAGAGGTTCTCGCTGCGGGCGAAAAGTTGCAGGTCATTAGCAATGCCGGCTGCCCGGTGGCGACATTGACGCCGTACGTGAACGGCGCCAACCCCGGCTACAACAGCGCGTGCTCCACCTGGCGCAGCACTACCATCTCGCAACTGAATGCGATGAAGCCGGCCGCGATCATCATGGCGGAGCGAACGACCGACCTCTACAGCAGTCCCAATACCTTCACTACGGACAACGAGATTTCTACCGGCCTGGCGACCACCTTCTCGGCGCTGGCGCCGAGTGGAGCGAAGTTGGCTCTGATTGGCGACAATCCGGCTTACGCCCCCGCGGGTACCTGGCCCGGTGTCTGCTTAGGAGCGCACCCCACCGCCATTCAGACCTGCGCGACGAAGACGAACCCCACCGACCCCACCGCGAAGAATCACCTCAGTGCAGAACAATCAGCGGCCGCCCAGGCGCGCATCCCCTTCGTTGACCCCACGCCGTGGCTATGTCACCAGGGCATTTGTCCCGCAGTCGTGAATAACTTGATCGTGTATCAGGACTGGTCGCACATCACGGCGACCTACGCCTACTACTTGTCGGGCGTGATGAAGACGGCGATCGCCAGTTTGCTCAAGTAGACACCATCAGACACAAAAAACCCGCCGGCTCGCACCGGCGGGTTTTTTGGTGTCGGACTGATTAGTCCTCGACTTCGACCGCGAGGTGCGGGAGCACCTTGTCGATGCTCGTCGGCAGCCACCAGTTGGCCTTGCCCAATACGTGCATCAAGGCCGGCACCAAGATGGTGCGCAAGATGAAGGCGTCGAGCAACACGGCGCCACCGAGGCCAATGCCGAACTCGGCAATGACGCGCTGACCGCCGAACACGAAGGACAAGAACACGCAGATCATGATGAGGGCAGCCGCGGTAATCACGCGACCGGTACTGGCCTGGCCGCGAGTGACGGCCTGGGCGTTGTCGCCGGTGTGCACCCACTCTTCGTGCATGCGCGAGACCAGGAAGACCTGGTAGTCCATGGACAGTCCGAAGAGGATGGCAATCATGATGGTGGGCAAGAAGGCCTCA
>Ga0007804_1000174_pt1 | contig 25819 bp, 13 predicted proteins | sample CryBogCBE25Aug07_FD_60367 | JGI IMG/M metagenome (GOLD analysis project Ga0007804, IMG submission 60367) | Freshwater microbial communities from Crystal Bog, Wisconsin, USA - CBE25Aug07 | ecosystem: Environmental > Aquatic > Freshwater > Lake | place: Crystal Bog, Wisconsin, USA | collected... | reverse complement strand
AGTATATGGTAATAATGCTGGATCTACTCCGCATATCCAACTATTAACTCCTGAATTTTTAATACCAATTTTCTTTTTTGTTTCGTCACTATGCTTTTTACCATAGAATGGATTGTTTTCTTTTGTTCGATCTTGGCAAGAAGAACAACAATTGCTACCATATGCAATTTTCTTTATTTTACATTTTGGACATGTTTTAGATGACACACCGCCATTTTTCCAATTACCGTTTTTCTCCCCTGGCTTTCCAAACTTCTTTTTTCGTTCTTCTGAGGTCATTTGACGATTTTTAATACGTAGAGTAGCAGCCATTTTTTCTATAATTTCTTCTTTGTTTGGATGATTAGACAACATGTCTCCACCGGATGCTGGTGCGATATTATAGCCTCCAATATTTTTATCAATAAAAGCCTGCTCGTAGCTTAATAATTCTTTTTTAGTTTTAAAATTGGTTTGTTCAACAAGATAGAATTTAAAATCATCAATTGTATATTTTTCCATTGCTCGAGATAAAAATATATTAATATGATTCTTTTTAAAAGTGCTTTCTTATGATTTTCCATTCGTTGATAGCAGTTAAAAGAACTACCATAGTATTTTCTGCCATTGACTATATTTTCAATACAGTATATTCCTTGAATTTTTTCATGATTCATACAATATTTATGTTGCAAATGGTATAGTAATTGCTGGATGTGATTGATAATTTAAAATTTTAATATCACACATTTTAAAATTATCAATGCTCTTTATTTCTGGATTAAGCCATAGGTTGGGCAATGGATATGGTTCTCGAGTTAACTGTTCTTTGACCTGTTCAATTTGATTTGCATAGATATGTATATCTCCAAAAGATAATATTAATTCTCCTACGTTTAGATCGCATACTTGTGCTATCATATGAGTTAGTAGCGCATAAGAAGCTATATTGAATGGCACGCCAATTGGTAGATCCGCTGAACGTTGGGTCATCATGCAACTCAACTTACCATCTGCTACATACATTTGAAACATAGCATGGCAAGGAGGCAGAGCCATTTGATTCAATTCTCCAGGATTGTATGCTACCACAATATGGCGCCTACTGTTGGGATCGTTTTTAATACCGTCTATTAGACTTTGAATTTGATCAATCTCCTGTCCAAAACTATTTCTCCAACGGCGCCATTGCTTGGAATAAATGGCACCCAAATCTCCATCATACTTGGCCTTGGGTTTCCAATAGTCAGCTTGTGCATTAGCAGTCCATATTGTAGTTTTGTTTTCAAGTTCTACTCTGGGTTTTTCATATCTAATTTCTGCAAGGCGCCTCTCGTCTGTGCTGCCCTCTAGGAACCAAAGCAACTCACTTACAATGCTACCCCATAGCATTTTTTTGGTAGTAACCAATGGAAACCCATCTTGAAGATTGAATCTCATCTGTCTTCCAAAAACTGACAAGGTGCCCGTGCCTGTTCGATCAGATCTTAAAACACCGTTGTCTAGAATATATTGCAGCTCATCTAGGTATGTTTTCATGTTGTGGTCTTGTCCAATGTTGAAAATTTTTATTAGTTCTAATGTCTGTGGATTTATGCTCAAAGCCATCTAAATACGTTTTGACATCAATTGATGTATCACACTCATATGAGTCATTGAAAACAGTAAGGAAAATTTCACGTATATATGGTTTTGCTAATGTTAGTAACTGTGACCCGCCAATGAACCAAACATCTTGTTTGGGATAATTTTCAACTAACAACGATAGAGAATCATGAAAATCGCTGGGAGCAATTGTTCCATCTGGAATGTTTTTGGGATTCTCTCCCCAACAAGGACACCGAGTAACTACAACGTTCATTCTATTGGGCAACGGTTTTTTATCTCCAAAGCTGTCCCATGTTTTACGACCCATGACCACAATATGACCATGTGTTAAATTTTTAAAATGCTTTAGGTCTTCGCTGTCATGAGGCCAAGGCAAATGATTATCCATGCCTATACCTCCATTACAATCCACAGCAAACACAGCTTTAAACATGCTCAAATGATAATGTTTAACCTTGGGCATTACAAATTAATTATTAGGCGTTGTCTTTGGGTTTTCTTGTTCTTTTGGGTTTGCCTTGAGGAACAGGATTCATGGTATCATATTGATCCAATAGTTTGTTGCTCCAACGATCTACATCACGTTTGATTTTAGTAAAATCAATACGTAGCTTACAGCTAATGATTAGGCTATTTTCTGGAGCAATCTTCTTTTCTGATTCCACTAGCTCAGTAAACTCTTCTGGAGTAATGTCATATCTATCACCATCTTTAGTCATAACTTGGACGGCTCTAATATATTTGGTCGGAGGGTTTGATTCAATAATCAATGAATCAAATATGTCTTGCCAAATGGGATCTATTTTTTCTCTAGCCATCGTGAAATCTCCTATATCAGCAATATTATTTATCAATGATACATGATATTTTGTGATATTAGTAAATTGAATTAATCAAAAATTACTAATGAATATGTAGGAGCATCTATTGGGTTATTTCCCAAATTTGATGACGTTATTCCAATAGCATTGGTACTTGGATTAGATTGATATTCCAACGCACATATTAACGTGCCACTGGAATTAAATTGACAACTTGGAACTGCTGCATAATTTGAATCACTTATTGGAGTAGTAAACGTAACCAAATAATGCCCAGCTTGTGTTCTTGTGACAGAGCTGACATTATACGACTTAAGTATTGTGCATGCGCCATTTGAGACTTGACCTTGCCATCTTACCCAAGCTGCTGACGTAACAGAGCTTGATGGGTATGATGTTGTTATGGATACAGAACCACTGCCATCGAAAGATGTTGATCCAGTAACAGCACCGGTCAGCGATATATTGACTGGTGTTGTTAACTTATTTGCATTAGTGGCGGTACCTGCTGTGGTCGCTGAACCTGCTGTGGTTGCTGATGTTGCAGTTGTGGCGGTACCTGCTGTGGTCGCATACGTGGCGGTACCTGCTGTGGTCGCTGAACCTGCTGTGGTTGCTGATGTTGCAGTTGTGGCGGTACTTGCTGAGCCGGCGGTGGTTGCATAGTTGGCAGTACTTGCTGAGCCAGCAGTACTTGCTGAGCCGGCTGTGGTTGCATAGTTGGCATTACCGGTGATACTACCATTGATCGTATTGGTTACTGTTAAATTTAATGCATTGATGCTATTCCATCTATATGATGGAGTACCGATTACAAACACACCATCTGATGCAGGTATCAAATTGCCCAAGCTATTAAACGAATTACTTACATAACCTTTAACTGCATACTGTGTTGGTACTGTGGTGTGGTCATAGCTCAAGTTGACATGAGTCAAGCTGGCATCATCGCTAATTTCTTGCATTTGTACACCGGCAACAACTCCGTTTCTTGCTAATGGACCCAATGCGCTGATACCACTCAAATTCAAACTGGTAGGATTTAATGTGACTGCGCCAGTGCCCAGATTAACACCAAAATATGGACCCACGTTAAAGTTACCCACATTGTCGAATGAAACATAATAAACTTTTCCTGGACTATCCTGGACTATCTTCTGTGTTAAGTTAGGGACACCACCGAATTTTGGTAATGCATTATATGTGACGCCGGCCCCGGGATTTTCAAAAGTTATACTACCGGTACTTATACTGCTTACACTTTGAAATTGAACTGTGGTTCCAGAATTTACAGTGATAATGGCTGGCTGTATGGAAACATCATATGTACTGGCACCGGTAAGAACTGCGCCAGTCACAGTATAGAAAGACCCATTAATCAATGCGCTGGTACCGGTTTGAGGTTGAGTACTTAATCCAGTGACGTTGATAGTACTAGGTGATGCTAAAACCACATTGCCTGTAGCACCAGTTCCTGAACCGCCAGAGAAACTGACTGTGGGTTGTGAAGTATATCCAGTACCAGCAGCGGATATTGAAACACTGTTGACTGAACCCAAATTAACGATTGCGTTACCAGCGGCGCCGGTGCCTCCTCCGCCGCTGAATGAAACTGCAAAGTTTGCAGAATATCCCACGCCGCCATTGGTCATGGTCACACTAGCAACACTTGAATTATATGTAGCTGTGGTTGTTCCAGAGGCATAAGCCACAGGATAATATCCGCTGGCTCTAATTCCTGACAGACCATAATTGATTACACCACCGTTAATACTAGCAGTACCACCACTACGTGCCCAATAATTGTTGTTTGCAAAACTTGACAAACAAGTTTCAAACTGACCATATCCTTGGTTAATTATTAGATGCGCAATGCCTCCTTGGTCGAAGTTGAGGTAATTGTCCACAAACATGCTTCTAAGCACACTGGTCGATGCCAACACTTGTCCATCGATTCTAACACCTGACCCAGAACCGTAGGGATCTACCGCGGTGTAACCAGTACCAGGAGAAGTCAAACTATAAGGAGCTGTCAATACAATCAAGTTACCGTTTGTATCAAATGGCCCAGTAACACTACTGCAATTTTGAATATATGGTGCAGTGTTAATTGCTGCAGGTGTTGGAGGTGCAATACTAACAATTGGTGTAAAGGAATATCCAGATCCTGGACTTGTGACAGTGATATTACCAACCATGTTGGCAACCACAATGGGTTTATTAATCGCGCCGGACCCAGAACCACCTGTATCAGTTATGGTTACCACGGCGCCGACGCCCACGTTATAATTTGACCCTGGGCTTACTACTGTTACAGATGTAATAACACCGTTTGATGTTTGTACTGACAACACAGCATCATTCAATGTTGCACTTCCTGTTGCTGTAGCTACTGGTGTAACATATCCACTACCGCCAGATGTTATAACTACCTCTTGGATACCAGTTACCAATGTAGCTGTTGCTGTGGCCTGAGCGCCACCGCTTACAATTGGGGGTTCGATGAACACCGCAGGAGTAGTTGAATACCCGCCTGGACTCCATCCGTATGCAATGCTGTTTACTGTGCCAGTACCAGGGTTAGCAAATATATTTCCTCCCATGACGGGCAATGCTTGTGCTGATGGAAATGATATGGCCGCTGCTGGAGTTCTAAGATTCCTAAATGATAATCCATAAAAATATGTGGCATCATCAACATGGAACATATTATTTTTTGGATATAATGGAAATATGTTGACACGTCTTAAATTGTCTCCGACAATTGATACGCCTGGCGGCACATATAATGGATTTGATTCTGTATAGTTACCGCTTGCGACCACAACAGTGTATCCTGAAGGCGCTGCATTTAGAGCTGCCTTAATTGTTTTAAATGGCTTGCTTGTGGTACCATTGTTGGCGTCGTTACCTGCTGTAGATACATAAATTCTATTTGATATAGAACCATCAGCACTATATAACGGTATTTGTCTTATGGGTATACCAGCTGCACTGTTTGTGAAGTAGAAATCAACGCCGTCAAATTCAATTGATCCTGTTTGTGGAACTGTGGCCAAAGTGCCTGGTTGAAATTTCATCGGCGCCGCTGAAATTCCTCCGGCGCCGATTGAAACTTGCCCATTTAAATAACTTGTACCAGAAACTGAAAATTGATAACTTAATGGCGCAGTGTTGACGCCGATCTGATTAATCTGTGCTTTGGCACTATAAAAATTAGCAAACCTTTTGCTTAAAGTACCCAATGCATATGTGTTGTCCAGAGCAGGAACATTGTTCTGATTATTCTTGAACAATGTCAAATCGCCTGCTACTGTACCCAGTAATGTACTATTTAAATTAATGCCTGGATAAATGTTATTATCGCCTGAGACGCCAGTAAACCCAGAGATGATAGGATTGGGTAAGAATGCAGCATCCTTACTAATAATCATACTCAGTGTTCCACCGATCACAACTCGCCAAACTTGGTGAGCAACATTACTGGCATCCATTAAAATAATTGCTTCAAATGCACTGTACCCTGGCACGGTTGGATTAACGGGATCTGTGTTTACTGCACTGCCGCCGGGCGCCAACAATTTCCATTGTGAACCATTCCAAATATTTAATTGTTGATTAACAGTATCGTACCATAATGCACCGGGATTAGTTCCTGTTACAGGTGCTGCTGATTGGCTAATGATGCCGCCGGTGCTGACCCAAGCACCTCCTGTCCAAACTTTGAGCAATAGAATAGAAGTATCATACCAAAGCTGCCCTACCAATGGATTTGTCGGAGCGCTGACACCGCCAAAATTTTCTAATACCCAAATAAGCCCTTCCATGACCGTTTCGCCATATGGCGCATACGACTTGCCTGGAATTTTAATTGTTGAGTGCGTGGAATCTACTGTACCGTCTTGTACTTGCGTTAGTAGTGAACCATCATATCGAAAAATATTAGTTGCCATTATCTATTTTACCATTAACCGTTTGCTTTTATTTATCCGATTGGTAAATACCAATACAAATTACTTGGGATTGAAAATGAGAGAATACATAGACATTGTGAACAAATTTCTAGCAGAATCTATTATAGAAGAAAACGAAGAATCTGACATCCCAGAACTCATAAGCCAACACGCTGCAAATTTATTGGATGCAGTACAGTTATCAATGCAATGTGTTAAAGAATATAATAGATACATGTACATTATGAAAAAAGAGTTTAACGAGGGTGTACCAGAATATGTTATTCTGGGCCATCAAGACAAACATCAGCAATGGGCAAACACCGCTGGAATGATGGAATTTAATTTTCAATTGTTTCAGATAATTGGACCAAAAATTCGAAATAGACCAAATTTAGTAATTGAAGATCCCATAAAGACTTTGAATTTAAAATTTGTTAGAGATGGTCAAGAACTTTTTCAACAGCACAGAGGCAGGGTGCCAGGACAACACAGAGACGATGTTTTGATACCAGGAAATGTTTCTCGCATGGCAGTTTACGAAGAATTCGAAAGAAAAGACGTGCCGGGAGGCACAATCACCGTCAGCAATCTAGTGCCAGTGCAAGAACAAAGACGTAAAAGGCCTTTTTAAGCCGTTTGTATTCTTATGGTATACACAATTTCAATCTGACGATTCAAAGTTTTGGCTACTGGTGAAAACACCACGTGAGTCAACAATGGTCCCATGTTAGGTCCCAAACTACTATATCCTTTGAGACCCAATTCATTAAACACATAGGTTCCAGAAATACTGGTATTGGTGTCAAATGCGTCTTGCCCCGGAGGCTCTGCAAGATCCAATGTACAAGTAACAATCATATCGCTATATGTTGTGCCCGACGTATGACTCACTGTCATAAAATTACTGGTTGGACTGCCATTTAATGGACTCATGTCATTTATGTTCTTATAGTACGTTTGATTATAAAGCTGTGCTGACTGTCCCACAACATTGGGGGGAAGATAAGTAATTGTGCCGGTTCCACTGACAGTGGCGGCGCCATTGCCAAACACCATTTCTTGAATCCAACCATCTGGACGATTACTGATACTTCTTGCCAAACCAATACTGAAATTTTCATAATTAATCATATTGTGCTTATCAACCAAGACTTCATGAGTCAACAAGTCTTTAATCAATACATGCCCGACCACTTTTATATTTGCATTGCTTTCCATTGTTTTCCCTAAAACCTTTTGTCTAATATTATTCTATCTTCAGTAACATCTCTGATTTTAACGTTCCCATAAATGATGATGGGAACGGTTTCGTCTGGGTTGTTGTTTTTTGTTTCTTCTTGTGTTTTTTCTTCTTGATCCATGTTGTTATTTATAGTAGTTTTATGCTGGGTTGCTTAATAAGAATTTAACTTGGGCAGATTGACTGTATTGGAACAATGTTCCTGATTGTTCCCAATGATATCCATTGGGAATAATTTGGTTTTGTCCGGCGTCTCTGACGTTGCTGCCTGCTGCATGACTTAATCCTGTGATACTATCATCTCTAACAAATGCAGAGAATTTGATATTTTTAACTCCGATGCTGGGTGCTGTGGCAAATACTATGTATTGTATACCACCGATTACCTGATATGAATAATTATTAACCAAGGTTCCATTAACATATACCACTGTTTTTCCCAGTGGGTTACTTGGGGAGATATCAACAAAATTTGTGGTTACACCATCACCATTTACATATTGAGTATTATAATAGTATCTAGGTGATCCACTACTGCCTAATCTGTTGCGCTGCACATTGATAATAAATCCTCTATTGGGATACGTTAATGTTGGAGCCGGTTGAATTCCCCAGAACCAAACTAATTCGTTTTCGATCCAACATGCACCAGGGTTGTTGCCTTGAGGAGGACTTAACACCGTAACGTCTTTTAATTCAATAGTAGAACTGTTAATTAATACATTAGATAGAGTATTGGTTTGGCTTTTACCACTCAATGCTTGTGATGTTAGGGTGTCTTGTGTATCAAGTATTTGCCTCCAGGCAATTGATGGTGCTGCTGAAGGATATCTATTGTATGTGACAATAATTTGATCTGAACTAGTTTGTCGACCATTAAGTTCTATCGTATATACACCGTTGGTTACTGCTATTCTATAATCAATGTTTAAATCTGTTAATAACACTCCATTTAACCAAACCAATACACTACTAATATCATGCGGAGCCGTGACCAATTGATAAGTATTGCCGTTTGTCCCTGTCCAAGATTGAGTAATATAACCATACGTTGCATCTTCATTCCAAGTCTTGACATGAATTATGTCTCCAGTATTTGGACTTTGCAATTGTAATTGATTGGATCCGTTTATTAAATAATTATAGGTTCCTGAAGTATTAATATCCACTATAGTAATCACGGCTCCTGTGAATGGAGCAGTATTAAATATCACATTCGTGCCTACCACAGCATAATTTGTGGCCGCAATAAATAATCCATCAATGTAAACTGTGATATTAGAGCCAACCGAATCACCGGCATTAAACGTAGTAGTGGTACCATCCCCCAAATATGAATACATGGGCGGCGGCGCCATTCTTAATCCATTTTTCATGACCCACATACTATGATATGGTGGTTGTATCGGACCAGGTGCTTGATTCAGTGTATAAGTAGAAACAGCCGAGTTAGCAGTAAAAATGGTATCAGTTACTGTGCTAAGGTAACTTGAGTTAAAGACCACAATACTGACAAAGCTATTTGCTGCTGGTGCAGTATTAAATGTCAAAACATTGCCTAATATAGTAAATGCGGTGGTCACAACACCATTGATAGTAACCAATGATGTTGCGGTACTAAATGTACTAATATTTGGTACTGTATAAGATGTTGTGACTCCATCAGTAGCAACGTCCAGTCTAGTCAGTACAGAATATTCTGTGCCGATAAAGGTGGCACCTGTTCCCGCGCCTGATGTTGATTGCTGCCCAATGGGTTCTTGTGGTACTATTGTGTATTGCCCACCATTTATCATCGATACATTTTTAATTACCCACTTGGGTATAATTTGTGCACCAGTGCCTTGCCCAACAGTGCTGATATAGGTTGTGGTAGTTGGCAGTGTAGTGTAGTCACCAGGAGTAACTATTGTAATACCATTGATTGACCCATTCACACCAGTGCTGGTGATTTCAATACTTAGTCTGCTGTTAGCGACCGCGACATTATTATTTTCTATCAATATGTCTCCAACTTGATATCCAGAACCACCAACCACTAGGTTAGCAGAGCCAGCAGTCATATTAGATACTTGAACCTGCGTGGGGGTAATAGTATCCAAACTTTTCAATGTTATGGTATCTCCAATTGCATAATTGTTGCCTGTGTTCACAGGAACCATGCTGGCAAATCCAGGCCCGGCACCGCCAGTGCCCCAAGTAACTACTTTGATTTTTCCTGCAGGCAACGGATGTGGGAACACAGCCTGCTGAGTTTGGAAGTTTACAACATAATCGTTTGATGGTCCATATGTTAATAACTTGCCTTGACTAAACACACTTATGCCATTAACACTTTGTGGTAGTTGTGGCAATGTAATATGATCTTGAACTCCATTTAGTATTACAGTTTGTGTGATTATTTGTGGAGCACCTGGTGCAGAATTTACCATACAATCAATTGTAACACAATTGGTTGGTCGCAAGGGCATCAACTCTTCTGGATGATTATCTTGTACATAAGGATTGACTAATCCTCCACCATCAATGATTATATCACTATCGTTTGATGTAGATGCGGCACCAAATGTTGTACCTGCGAACAATACAAAAATGTTGGGTCGATTACTGCTAGAAGGTGCTGATGTAAAGTTTATTGAACTACCCTGCCAATCCACAACCCATGTTGCTCCTGCGCCTGTGCCTGTGGACGATGAATCCAATACTGATGTTATCGGCATGTTAGTTGGAACAATACTATATTGTCCTTGTGATATCATAGTATATGTTTTGATAGCGCCTGTACCAGTAACTGATGTAACTTTTATTTGAATAGGTACAGAACATGTTCCTCCCACAAGATCAACAATGTTGCCTACTTGATAGTTGGTGCCCGCATCTATCAATTTAACAGCACTGGCCCAGGTAGGTATAGTCCAATCTGTGCCATATGTTTTCAATTGACCATTAACCCAAACTGCTGTTTTGGCAATGTCTTGTGGTGCATAGCTTAATTGAAAAATATTAGTAGTGCCATTACCATAATACATATTATATGTGGGAGGGATACCTGCCTGAATAGCAATGTCTATGTAATTATCTATAGTATCTTTATTTGGATCCCAACCCAATTCATCCCACGGAGCCACTGACCAACCAGGTTCATAGTTCAATGGAATTGCGTTGTATACATCTTTTCTATACGCCACTCCGCTTATCAGATTGGGATCGTCTTTGGGAATCATAAATTCGGTAGGAGCATATGACGATTGTATTCTCGCATATGCTCCATCAGAGCTGCTACTAACTCGGTCAAACACCAATGTGGAATTAATATTACGAATGAGGTTTGAATCCAAATAATAATTGTACCAATCTGAAAATATAGAACTTATCACGGCTACATTTTCGTTATATGGTAATATGTTGCCTTGATATGGTGGTCTATCAAAATCAGAAACGTGATTTGATATGTAATCATATGTGGTTCGCCCACTTAAAAATTCTCTGACCTTGGACCTATAAGGCTTTGCTTCATTAACATAATCTAGTACACTGGGTGTTAAGTCTACTGTATATAATTGTCCTGTGTCAAACGGCTGGTTAAATCCGCTTAAAACTATGTAGCTGGTTTTAAACGCCCAATCCACAAACCCTTGTTCAACGAGCACATAATTTACCATTGTAAAGAATAATGTATTCAAGGCACTGTTACCTGGAGTAGCAAAAATAACGTCTAATATGCCATCAAACATATAGCCCAACTCTATGGCAGGATTGTTATTAGTGAAATCTATAGTGATATAAATTGTGCCATTCTGTTGAGCAATTAATGACCATTCAGTGCCAGTTCCCAAATAAATTTGCCAACGGCCGGTACCGTCATTTGTGACTTGAACTGTTTGATTTAATGTGGGTGTTAATTGATTTCTTGCAGTTAAGTCAGAAACAATGACATCTGGTATTATAGATGAATCCCAGCCAACAGCATACCAATCGACCAAAGACCAATAGTTTGTGGTATTGTATGCTTGCGTCTGCACCAATAACCAACTGTTGGTACTCACAATCCATTCATATATGGTCCATAGATTATTTGTACCTGCATTACCATCTACTAATACTCTGGTACCATTTTTTACTTGTTTAGTTATATGCAAATTATTTCTTGCATCGATACTTGTGACATGATAATCCCATAATGCATTGTCAATTGATTCACTTGCATCAAAATATGTCTGCCAGCCCACAATGTCTGGATTGTCAATTAATGGTATTGTTTGAGATGCAAGCAATGCATTGACTTGGGTAACCCAAGTATTAATGGCTGCAATGCGATCCACGAACCAACTTTGTCTAGGTCTTATTTGGTTGCCATACCTTACCAAAGTATTAAGATTGGTATCTGGAACAGGATTATTTAATAAATCATAACCCAGCAGGCTATCTCGCATTTTTTGCCACAATGATGCATCTATAATACTGTATGCATCTCCTGATCTAATTAAGTCCCATTGTTTATAATTATTAAAGTCATTTAACTTGTGTGTATAGTTTATGTCGATAAAAGTATTGTTATGATTTAAATATTGCAGCACATTACCAAATAATATGGATTGAGTATTGGTGGCGGCGTACCACGAAATACCTTGCCCAGTGGGATTTGTAATAATAGCACTGATCTGTTGTGTGGTTAATGACCTGTCTGGGTTTATTGGACTCATGTCACTATTTTTTACCCAGAAATAATACCATGTAACTTGTGTACCCACAGAATCATATTCTTGGAATTCACACCATGTTGTGGTATTTAAGACTGTTCCCGAAGGGATATAATTGATCCCTCCTTGCGTGAAAGCAGTGCCTTGCGTAACATTACTTGCCCAATCTGCAGGTTTGACAGGGCTTCGTACCCATTCATATATGTCAATAGTTGTTCCAGGGACCAATTGTCCCCAATATCTGTTTCTGTAGCTATTGTCTCCAATTTCATAATCAATATACCTCGTTGTTGATAAATTCCACCAAACTTGTCCTACTCGTTCATTGCCCCATGCCCCATCAAAATCCACAGCGGTTAATGATGAATCTCCTTGATTATATGATGCAGGATCGTATGATGTTTTGTAGTTGATCTCTCGATCAGCAATTCCTGGTATGACTCCTTTTAAAGGGTCCCAATATACTAATGTTGATAATAAATTCAAACTTGTACTGTCGAACAAGCGAGCTTGGTGTACCAATCGATTATCGATTTTTAAATTTTCAGCAATAAGACTGTTCCAAACAATGCCATCATATTGATATACTTCCCATCCACCAGTGGTAGTATTAAGGTCTACCCAGGCTGTATCTCCTGCAACCCATGCATTGCCTGGGGCGCCGGCGCCTCTAGCATCTAATGATGCAAATCTTACTGATTCATATACCCATACATTTCCGCCTGTCCCAGCAGCCGGACTAGTAAACAAAATATCCACAGTATCAGTGGTGACATTTTGAGCAGCAAAGGTGCCGCTCAGTGTGCTAACGTTGGCCACATAGTCTATTGTAATCAATTGGTTGTTGGAAATACCGTGCGGTGCACTAAATGTCAATGTGGTAATTTGTCCAGATCCATCCAATGTATCAGTTATAGTCGTTGATACCAATGGTGCTGCTACAGGAGTAAATTGCCACACATTCCAGTCATTTGTATCGGTAAAGATTTGCCATACCGTGCTGCGATCAGCTAGGATGTTACCAAGGCTCTTTTCCAATGTATATAATCCTGTTAATGCATCTGTAGTCAACACAAGATAATCTATGTCTTGTGGACGTACATATCCAGCCGTGGGTGTATCATTATACATGGATGCAAATGTTGTGCGAGTTTCAAACAATGGGTCACCATTGTTGTTGGGTCCCAATATAATCTTGGGATCATTAGGCAACAAATTAATTTGTCCCGGCACATTAACTGCTACATTTCCTGAATTCACTAACGTGACCATTTGTGGATTATTAATAAATTGGCTTTGCGGTAATTCAACTTGCAACACCAAATTGGTATCGGTATCGCCGTACATGCCCAATCTAAATGCGTATTCCTCATAATAATTAAATTGTTCTATTTGTGGAATAACTCGGGTATTACGTAACAGTCTGTTAATCGTGTTCTGTGTGCCTTTTTGTCTAATAAACCCTTGATAAAATTGAAACTCTACACTATCTTCTAATAACAAATTCTGTAAGTAATCTCTTTTTTGATAACCAAACATGTGTTTACTCAAATCACTGATGCTTTGGTTATTAACCGCACTCAATTGAGTAGTGATTGATTTTCCAGATTCATTTGATGTGCTGGGCAACTGAACGGCGTTTGTGGGTTGTTCGATATTAAAGAATCGGCGCACATCGTCCGTTGTTTTCTCAAAGTTTGAGACCATTTGCCATGTGCCTGTATTGACGGATTGACTCAAGAAGTACCCGGGAGCAAACAATTGTCCATCCCAATTATTGGTTCTATAGGTCATTACTTTGATTCTGGGCTGCGCCAAATTATACAATGGAGCATATATTAAATCATTAAACGCAGTCACATTATCAAACAATGTCATGTGTTCCAAAGTGTTAATAAACAATCTCAAACCATATATTGTTTGGTTATTAATAGGACGAATAACTATCTGATCTTCATACCGTAAAATTTCTAAGTTCTGAGATTCAATAGGGTTACCATCCTTAGCAATTACTGGATGCGCACCAGAGACTATGCCATTTACTAACTGAATACTGCCATATGGTGTTGTGAATTTTGCTTCACTGGCCAACGGACTTAATGCCAACACCATGCCATTTGCCCATTTACCTTGGCTCCAAAATAAGAAGTCTCGAGCCTTTAAACTCCAATTTAATATCTGATTTGATTCATTAGTTGATTCAAATACCCATCCTTGCTGAGTTAAATATCTACCGTAACTGATTATAAAATCATATACGTCCTGTCTACTAGTAAATTTTGTACCATACGGCACAGATTTTGTGGTCCCCAATGCATTGTTATATTCAAAACAACTTTGGTTTCCTACAACAACCTTTTGTCGAGGACCATTGGGATCACTGGGCATAATACCAAATGCCAAACTAACACTATCATAACCAGATACTGTCCAGCCACCTGAAACCTGCTGAACGACTATGCCACTATAGAAAAACTCGCCTGCACTATTGCTTCTATATAGATAGGTATTAACATTTTCACTGGGTATAAGCTGTGTTTGATATCCAACCTGACCAAAACTGTCTACTAGGCATTTAATTGAATCAGTGCTGATATATCCAGCAAATTTATGTCCCAATTTGGTTGTGGCACCTCGTAATATGTTGCCAATATATGATGTGATATTTAGGTTGTTGGAGATTAAATATTCGCTAAACCAATGTTGTAGTCCTCCACTACCAAAATATGTCAATGTGCTTTCGTTGGGCACTGAATTTGTTACTGTGATTGCATTGGGATTTTCTCTATGACAATAAAACTCTGACATAGCTCTTCTTCTATTTGTATCAATATAAAAGCTTTGTCCATCTACTTGTATGGTTCTCAATATGTCCCAAGTATATTCAATGAACCTAGCTGGCTTTAATAGGTATCCGGTTTGTGCTTCAACAAAACTATGATCTATGCTGACATTCCAAATAGATTCCATGGGACCGCCGTCACCAAATCTCCATTCAGATGCTGCATCTATTGTGCTCGGAGATCCCATAATACAGCCAGCTGCATTGGGAGGTAACAAGTTTCCTTGGGCATCAACCGGCAAACAACTCATTAATCCTGGGCGGGACCAGACTGCATATGTGCCTGCTGTTGGTCCTTGACGTATAATACCGTCTCTGATATCAAACCACATGTATGTATTGCCCGATGTGTATGGAGCAGGTCCATATTCAGAATCCCACCAACTGGGTTTTTGACTAAATCCCAGCATTTCCCAAGGCGCTTGATGTGGGCGATCAGTATCATAAAACCATTTATAAATACCTCTCCAATAGCCCGGAACAAATCGACCGTCCAAGTCTAAGCAAGATCTATAATTAAAAGTCCAAGGATCATTTGGGTCGAACACGGTATGAGCAGCATAATCAATCTGATTAACTGTAGCCCAATTATCAAACATACCTCTTTGAACATTGATATACTCCATCCTACTGTAATCGGTTGTTCTCCATTTACCTGGCCTTATAGTTCTTAAATCAAAAGCCAAAACAGTATTTGGATCTTGATATCGAGATGGCATATTGTTGTATAGGTTGAGTTCAAATTTTAACCAAGCAGCTACCACCGGATGTGATACATATAATGGATCACTGGTACTAAGTAGCCCTTGATTGATTGTGCCCAAGACATTATTGTTTAAATCATTAAGCACAATTTGAGCACCATCATGTGTTTGTAACATCAACCTAACACTGCCCAAAACATTATCAAAATACACCAAAGGCAAATAGCAAGGTGTGATACCAAGTCGAGTTGCAGAAGGGGGAATGTATGTGGGATTAGAACTGGCTGCAAAAGTATATGCTCCTTGCACGCCATCGTACCCACTGTTAGCCCAAGTGCTGTTTTTGGTTTTACCCACATTAATTTGTTTCAATGCGGCTGTTAGCCATTGATCTGGGGTTTGACTCGACGAATATCCTTGATTATTGTATAAATTAAATAATGCCCTAACAAGCCTAGAATAAAAACGCACATATTCTCTTTGAGCCCATGACATGGTAACCATGGGATCAAGTATACTAACCGAATTGGTGTTGGTAGCCACGTTACTGACATTGTTGCTGTTTAACAACATCAATCGTTGTAATGGTGCTCGATGCTGCAATATGCTCAAACCCAAAGACCGATCCCTATATGTATCTCGATAATTATTTGGACCCAATGCTGCGGCATTAATCCCTTCCTGGTTTTGAATAATCTGTAGAAAATGCTGCAAGAAGTCACTGCGGCTCACGGTTGTGATTTGATCATTGTTGGGATTTGCAGTCAAGTTTAATGGTAATTCATAATATCCATTGAGCAAGGGAGGTACCATATTGCTCCATGTTTTGATTTGAATTCTATCGCTCGGAATGGCTGTGCTCATCAATTTGATGATATTTCCGTTTACTATATAATCTACATTTTGTATTAACAAGGTTGAGTTTTGATTTCTAATCAAACTGACCATAATTGTAGGTAGTGTATTAGGCATTGTAGGAGCTGGCGCTTGATCGGCAACAAATGTATCTATATTTTGAGTTACTGAAAATTCATTGACAATATATTGTCTACTAACATTGCCTGCAGTGTACCAACCGTTATTCAGTTTACTAACACCATTATCTATAACGGCATAATATTGATAACCATATATATTGGTGCTCAAGCCGTTGGCTTGATATTGATAAGTATCAGTGACCATAAAATTTTCAAACACAAAGTCGCCAAATTGATCCAATACCGTGTTTAATCCCAAAACAGAATCCATAGTACTGGTGCTATTGGTTTGATATCCAAAAATATTATTGCCAGCAAAATTACTACTAGGATAAACGCTGGGATCGTTTAATGCGTTGCCAGAAAAATCGTACAACATAAAATAAGGTTGCACATTTTTAATCAATTGTTGTCCTTTGACCCAAGATGTGCCATTATAATACAATTGAATAGAAGCCCCCAAATTGGCGCTTCCAAACAAACTGTACACTCCGTCACCAATTGCTGGGGACCCATCTGAATTGGCACCATTAGTAACTAATGACACGTTTATTATACCAGTAGAAATTAATCCGGTAACTTGATAAATTCGATTATTGACTGATGGATTTTGATCATTAACAACCAATATTCTCATACCATCATATAATGCAACATTATTATATTTGTAAGAAGATTGCCCCACCACTGCCGCTAAAAAGTCAGTGTTAATATCGTCTACCATGGTCACTGTGCCTCGGCCCAATGTGGAATGATTATATAACGTGATGTCTCGATCAAATTCTATAATGGGGCGGCGAGCGCGAACCAAATTTTCATCTAATTGATCTGGACCACTGAGTATAATGATATCTTTATGATACCAATAATTCCTCACTGATTTTTGATTTTGATTGGCGCACCCTCGTTCAATTGTTATATAATCTGGAATAGCTGCATTGGGGTCACCATCCCATCCTGTCAAATCCCATCCAGCAGTGTCCCATGATGCATTGTCTAATGGGGGCTGTACGCATAAAATAATGCTGCGCCCCACGTTCTCCACAATGTAGTCAATATTATTGAACGTCGGTGTAGCATCATTTTTAAAGTTTATTCGTAATCCGCTTGTAAAAGTCAAAGTGCCGGTCACAATCTGACCAGACATTTCTATTTCATAACGTCCTTGATATACAAATGAACTTTGTCCTTGGATGTCATTAACAACATCGGTTGCGTCCAACAATATAATTCGACCTGGGCCTTGTGGCAGCCAAAAATATTCATTGTAGTTGATAAACTTGTCTAAATTTATAGGAGGACACCAAGAATAATATTCTTGATCAAATAGTCTACTATGATTTTGTACGTTGGCTCCTTGAAAGCGAAGTTGGTTGATTAGATCGTCATAAAAGATTGCATTTTGTACAATACCGCTGTTGGGATCTTGACTTACTGCTGTTGGTGTCAACTGATAATCAACTCTACTTTTATTGGGTTCGTTGATATAATAATCACTGGTGGGGTCCCAGTAACTGGGTAGACTGCCCAAGTAGGCATTCAAGAACTCCACGTCTTCTGGTTGAAACAAATGATCCACTGTGGCAGCAAACTGTCTCGACAGTGTCTCTGTTTGATTAAACTCTGGCAGTAAATTTATATTTCTTCTTCTATTAGCCATTAATAATACCTAAATTTGTTTCTGTTAAATTAGTAACTATCTGTACATCGCTTACTCTGGCACAACTAATAAAAATTTCATTGGGATCACATGTTATTTCAAACAAATCTCCAAACTTAGATTGTGCATTTTTAGGACTGATCACAACGCTGCCCACAATAGTTGCTAACTGAATATGAATGTATGCTGCTAATTCAGTAAAGAAAAAGCTCTGTCCAAAATCCCAATTGCTCAAAGCAAAATAATTATTGATTTGATTGATAACCATGCTTTTGACTTCATTGTCGCTTATTGTACTACCAGCTACTTTGACAACCAAAAAAGATACTTGTAATTCTGGCGCAGCTTGAGTCCCAAACAACAACTTATATTGCACTGGATGCCAAATAATAGTATCTGTCATCATTTTATATGATTCAAAATAACTGAATTGGGTTCTGATCTCTTGACTGGTTGGAGGAACGGGCAATGTGGCTGTGCTGCCATTTGTGGTGATCCAATTGCGCAACGCAGTGTCGTAATTATTAGTCAGAACATACATGTCAATTATATTCATGATTGCGGGATTAATCCGTTGGTCTGATGGTGCATAATGCTTCCATAGATAACTGATGTTGTTTCTACCAATTCTAACCTTTATTGCACTAGTGACATCTACCAATTGATTGGTTTGGTATTGATATGCTTTGGCAACACTCAGCACATATGCATATTCGCCATTTGACCAAGTGGGATCACTATTAGAAGGCACATCTGCGGGGGTAGCATATATTCTATCCAATGCAATATTTATTGGATTATAATATTGATAACCATCGGTGCTGGTATACCTTATCCAAAACAACAATTTATTGTCACTAGGCCCTGGTGCAACAACCTGCAGGTATTCTTCTGGATTATCTGGAACACCAGTTTGTTGGCTATCCCAAAATGTCACTCGGACTGCCCTGGATTCAGCATACCCATCTGGATATATTTCTTGATCTTTAATTCTCCACAAATAGTCATTGCCCAATGGCGGTAATGTGCTGGGAGTAACCACATCTGGTTGAGCATTAATTCCCAATACATCAATATAGTCATAAATGGCAAGCCCTGTGTTTACATCGATTATTTTTTTAGTGTTGGTCCAAAAGAATCTAACGTCTTGAACACTTTCAAAAATATATCGTTGTGCTCTGGTGGAGATGGTCCAATTATTGGCATTGTATACCATCTTTAATAACCAACTGTCGTCTAAATATGCACCGGTTGTGTCTCCTGCATTGACCAAGCTGAAATTGTCTGATGGGCTGAGATTGGTGTTGCTGATTACTCGCCAAGATTGGGTAAGTGAATCATATCTTAATCCAAACGTTAACTTCAAATCAAATGCGGCGGCGATGGCTGTGATTTCATCGGTAGTTAATGTTGTTCTAAAGGGTGCGTAAATACTGATTGGAGCAGAACCATTAGCGATATTTTTGTCCAATGTTATGGGTCCCAAGCCGTTGCTTAACACACCAGTTTCTGCTAATCCAGTACCATTACCAACCACGCTCACAACTTCTGCAAATGTTAGATTATCAAATTTAATTAATGCACCGGCAGCACATGTGGCTAATGCATTGTTACTATTCAATGCTGCTGGTCCTACCAGTACAGCATTGCCTGACAAGCTACCATATTTTAATGATCCGTTACAGCTATTGATACCTGGCGTTTGGTTAGCCCATACCAAACTATCCAAACTTGCAGATGGATAATTGGCATAAAAGAAATCGCGTAACTCCAAAGCAGAAGCTGTCATTGATCCCGTACCGTTAATAATTGGCTGCACATAATTTATGGTTAGTATGTTGCTGTTCGTTGAACTTGTGGTTTGTACAATGGTTACGTTTAATGGTTGTTCACTATACAATATACCATCACTACTAAAAATATTTGTGTTTTGAACACTGCCGGTAGGATCATTGATGTCAATATATCTACTATGGCCACTATAAGTTCTATTGATAGCTGAAATTTTTAATGCTTGGCTACTCAGCAATGGGTACAAATTGTAGTCTTGTGCGTTGACCATACGATCTTGTGAATAGTATACTTGGCTGGCATTCAATTGAATTTGAGCGTTGCTTTCTCGAGCCTGTGCATTGGTTACTGTGTTTTGTAAATTGGCTACAAAAGCCAATGAATATGTGTTGTTCAAACTATCAGCATAGTTAAATGCAAATTTTAGATTGCTGAGATCGTTGGGACGAACTTGATAACTGAGTCCGTTGCTGGATCGGTACCATACTCTGATATATCCAGTGGGCACGTTACCAAAGTTACCATCAGAAAATCTTATACTGACTTGATCAGAACCATTGTTGTCCCTGGTGATTACACTATATATATTTCTAATATTGCTGCTTAGGCTGTTGTATATGACATTGTATCCATTTACGCTGGGCACATTGGTCCATTTGGTCAAAACTAACCCAGTACTGTCAATTGTCTGAACAAACACATCTGTTTGATTAATGTTATCCACATTAATATCAAGCACTCTGTTTGCAATAGCCAAATCAATTTTAAAATCTGTATAGCTTAAAGTGCCTTGTTTGAACATCAAAAAGAAGCCAGTGTTTGCACTACCATACCCATTGCCGTCGTTGGTATAAATCAAATTCCACGCATTCATGGGATCTGGATCTTGTTCGTAAAAATATCCAGATGTGCCTAGGTTGATGCCTGTGGTGTTGGCGGTTTCAAACGTGGGATTGACCAACTCAAAACTGGTGTTGTTACCGCCAACTAATGCACTGAAAGGTATTACACTGGTCGGAATAATTGTGCTGTTGATCTGATACAGCTCTGTGGGTATGCCATTAACTGTTCCACTTTTATATGGAGTCCCAAAACTGTTGTTGCTGTCCAATGTGGCATTTAATACCAATATGAATTGCTCATACCAATCGGGGTTGTTTGGATCATTCCACAATATAACAGTATTCTTTAAATTCAATCCATTGGAATCATAAATGTCTTGGTTACATACCATTTGTGATATCTTTAGCAACCCGGTGGCTGGAATACATCGCTGTGGTTGGTAGCTGAGCATGCGCGCCAATCTAAAGATTGATTCGCGGCGCTGTGCTGTGTCTAAAAAGTTTTCTCTGGTATTCAAATCATTTCTAAATGCCAAGCTGGTACCTAGATAACTCAACAGATCAATCAATACCACAAGTTCTTGACTTTCAATCCAATCATTAAAGTCTTCTGGATAGTTGAGTCTAATGTAATCTATCATTGCAGCTCTTATGGTTGTGAAATCATAAGAACTAAAATTAACTTGACTAAAAGCTTGGTATAGATTTTGCCAAGTTTCAGCAGCAAATAATTGTGATTGTCTTTGTGGTTGGCTAACTGTCATGTTCTACTTTCTCAATTACTAACTGATCTCTGATCAAAATTAAGAGCAAATGTTTTGATTGCATTAAAAGGTACATATAATAAATCCATTTGAATTTTAAGCCCATGCTCGTATGGAGTGACCACGGTATTGATCAATTTGACTCTGATATCATTGGCAATTATGTCTTGACAGTCTTGAACAATAATATCCTGAACACCTTGGTCAAAAGGTTCAAACAAATAATCCCAAATAATAGATCCCCAGTTAGGCATCATTACTCGTTCACCACGGCGTGTCATAAAATTACAATACAAGTCTCGATTAATTAATTCTATGTCAGTCCATTGTGACTTTTTACTATTGGTGTTCTGTGTACTGAACCCAACAAATAATCCTGTTCTTTGAATTTGTGTCATATGTCTCATTAGTTATAACTTATTTTATTTACCATGCGATTTAAACCATGTAGTTAAATTGATTGAACTAGCAGGACCGCTGATATATCAAATACAATAAATATTGCTATGTTAGACATCTTTAAGAAAATAACCATACCCAACTTAAAAAATACTGCGGTAGAAGCATTGAAGATGCTGTTGGGCGAGTTGGGATATGTTGTGGACCGAGATTATTGGATCGATGTGATTAATGTCAACTCCAAAGACTTATACGATGTGACATTAAAGTTTAGCAACATTAAAATTAAAAACATCATGGTTCAAAAAATCAAAGAGCTGTTGTCTTTAAAAGAAGCTAGGCAAATGCTCAATGAACTCCGAGGCCCCACCAGTTTTGAACCGTTAATGAAAGTCTTTCAAGCATTTCATGCAGACAAAAGATTAAATTATACGAGCCGTCGTGACGTTATGGACAATCTTCAAGATATACTATTAACTCATCCAGATGCTCAAGGTAAATTTAAAATTTTAGGTGCTGGTAGTTATGGCATGACATTTGCTCCAATAAACAATGTCAAGGGCCGAGACTATGTGGTCAAAATCTGGTTTAATGATCCTGCTTATGAATTTGTAATCAACGTGATTAAAAACAATCAACATGATCCTCACATGCCTCGAGTATATTGGAAACCTCGGACCCTGTTTCACATGGGTCGTACTAAAATACAGGTTGTGGTGTTGGAAAAATTGATACCATTGGATGGTGTAGAATATCGTCTAGAATTAGATATTTTAAATGAATTATTTTGGAGTAGCAGTATGGTGCCAATAGAAAATATTACCAAGGCACTAATAAGTCGTTACGGAGCCGAAAATATGAAAATGATGGATGATCCAGAATATGATGACGTTGAACGAATACAGGTGTTAAAATACGAGCGTGATTCAATTATTAAAGTTATCGAGTCTCTATATCCAACTCTGGCCAAATTTGCCAACAAAAAATATACATTTGATCTACACCCTGGCAATATCATGAAACGAGAAGACGGCACATTGGTTATAATAGATCCTTTATTTGATATGAGTATACCATGAGATTGTATGAATTAGAAGATCAAGAAATTTATCATCCAGCAGTGCAGAATTTTTTAGACATTGTAAGGCAAGCAAGGAGCAAAGTTGAGTCGCTTACTTTATTGAACCAGGCGGGGTACAAACTTTTGGGTCGTGGTGATTGTGGAATTGTTATGAACAGTCCTGCAGGCGCTGGGGATTTTATAGTCAAATTTTGGTCTATAGATGCTGGATACGAAAAAGCGGTAGCCTGCTTTGCAGAAAATCAAATGAATCCACATTTCCCAAGGTTGCTAGCTGGTCCAATACGCAATGTTAAGAATGTCGACAACGTGTTATTCATGAATGAAATGCAATCTTTAAGCGATCATAGAGATCCAAAAAGTTATACTGATACAATAATAATCGATATAGCAAAAGGTATCTTAGTGAGCGACATTACTAAAAATTATGTTTCAAACCATATAGAAGCAGAATGGAGCAGATTTAAAAACTCTTATAGAGAGCATGATGATTTTTTCAATCAGTGTCTGGGATTGAGCAATGCTTTAAAAATTTTAAAAGCATTTGCACCTGACAAAAGATTTGATTTGCATTATGGAAATTTCATGAGACATCCCGGCGGTGACATAGTTGTCACTGATCCTTTTTGGTCTTGAGTTAATAAATAACACATGACCATACTCAATGAGCTCCGAGGATTTAGAACGTTTCCGTTATTAGACGTCATACTGGACAAATGGAAAGAGCGTTATACTCGGGGCAACAGCAAACATGCTCTGTCAGAGCTTAAAAAACTACTATCTGAAAATAATTATCGAGTGTTGGGCAATGGTGCATTGGGCATAACTTTCCAACCGCCCACAAGAAACTATGTGATCAAAATTTATCAAGACCATGCATATTCTCGAGTAGCAAGAGTTATGAAAGAGCATGCACAAGATGTACACATGCCAAAAATTATTTGGGGGCCGGTGACCATAAGAACTTCGAATCAAACCCCCATTCAAGCTGTGGTCATGGAAGAATTAAAACCTATTTCTGGGTTGTTCGAACAGATTGTAGATGATGATATGTTCCCCTCATACGCTAATGCATATACCAGTAAACACGCATTTATGCGTGAAGTTGAAAAAAATATCAGATATGGTTTTTATAGCATACGTCCTCAAAGTGCAAAAGCCAATTATATAAGAAACATTTGTAGTGAGCTTTACGACACATTAGAAAAGTTTAAAAACGTTAACCCAAGCGGCAACAATTATTATGATCTTCATAGCGGTAATTTTATGCAAAGAGCAAATGGTGTTATCGTTGTCACCGATCCCATTTATGATGACTTTGGAGGTGGGTACAGCAACACATCATATTCGTCTAGAGATTCATCAGATTCAACATACAGTTCGTCCAGTGAAACTTCTGAAATAGACTCTAACTTGGATGAGTCAACTTATATGGGATTATTTGAGAATGACGATGACATAGTGTATCACCCGGCGGTCAGATCTTTCTTAGACATAGTGAATACTTCTGGCAACAATTATATATACGAGCTCAATAAAAATGGTTATGCAACTTTGGGTCAAGGTGCATATGGTGTGGTTATGCACAGTCCACAAGGCAAAGGAGATTATGTTATTAAAACATGGAAGTCTGATAGAGGCTATGATCGAGCATTGGAATGTTTTGAAGCTCATAGTGACAACCCACATTTTCCAAGAGTATTAGCTGGTCCCATACGCAATGTGCCCAACGTACATAATGTAGTATTCTTAGATGAGATGCAACCATTGCATGATCAAAGTAAAGGAGCTTGGGTAGCGGAGGCTCAATTATGCATTCACATGGCAATCAATAAATTTTATGGTCCTTACATTGATATAGAACATGCTATAAGACAAACTTTTTTAGATGCGTCAAGTCATGATAGAGTACGCATACAAATAAATGGGTTAGTAGATGCCCTGACCATCTTAAAAACTTATATGAGCAATAGTGTATTTGATCTACATTATGGAAATTTCATGAAAAATCCAGATGGTAATATCGTAATTACTGACCCATTTGCCTTGTGATAACAGTTAATAAAGATTCATGATGAGATTAGACGAATTAAAAGGATTTAGAAACTTCCCAGAACTAGACATATTGATTCAGTCCCTGGTAGACAATGAAGGATCTTCTATGGCAGCTATCCTTGATTTAAAATACCATTTGATGAGAACCAATTACCGAGTACTAGGCAATGGTTTATATGGAATTACATTTCAACCACCCACTAGAAATTATGTGATCAAAATTTATATACGAGATTCTGGGTACGACGCTGCCACACGAATCATGAAGAAGAATCAACATGATCCACATATACCAAAAATTATTTGGGGGCCGGCCACAGTTAACCATCAAAGAGATATCAAAGCCATTGTGTTGGAGCAATTGTTGCCATTGAAGAGCGAAGCGATTCGAGACACCATA
>Ga0007804_1000170_pt1 | contig 25978 bp, 19 predicted proteins | sample CryBogCBE25Aug07_FD_60367 | JGI IMG/M metagenome (GOLD analysis project Ga0007804, IMG submission 60367) | Freshwater microbial communities from Crystal Bog, Wisconsin, USA - CBE25Aug07 | ecosystem: Environmental > Aquatic > Freshwater > Lake | place: Crystal Bog, Wisconsin, USA | collected... | reverse complement strand
CTAACACACCTCACACCAGGAACCAAAAATCTGGCGAATTAGATCAAATGGTTTTTTTAACTTTTTTTTTAGCGATTGTCGGCAAAGCGCATGTCCTTATCTTTATTGCGAACGCGTCCTGTTCTGGGTTTGCGTGTGCGTTCCGCCTTGGCCTTCCGATTGGGCTCAGCCTGCTGCTTTGGAGTGGCATCCCCCCTAGCCGCGACTTTGCCTCGATTCTTCGAACCAGTTGCAGAATTCAGTTTCTTGACCCAACTCACTATTTCTTTCTCACACATCCAGTATATCTCGCGTGGGATGCCATCCTGCTTGAGCCCTTCGACATCCCCATAACTACCCAGATTGAAGAGACGCTTATGGAGGCCTACTCCAATCTCAACCTTTCCGCTCATCTCGCGGAGAAATGCGGCAAATTTATTGGGCTGATCCTTTGGTGTTCGGACACTGCGAGAGATCAGATTTGAAACGGCGATATCATAAGGAATCAGAGGATCATTTGGGGCGTAAGATTCTAGGGGAACTGTAAGTTCCGGTGGCGATACCTTCGCCCGCTGCTCTTGAAGAATCAGTCGTCCATTTTGCAACCACTGCCTGCCGCTTTCTCCACGAGCTTTCTTCGAGGCAGCAACCAACTCAAGTATTTCGAAGGCCTTTTGCACCGCCCATTCCGCTCCTTTGCCATCATCCTCGTTCATCAGGGTCGCAGCTAATTTGGCCACCTCGTGAATTGGTACCTGTGAGACCAATTCCTCCATTGGAGCCTGAATAGAATCGAGAGATTTTGGTTTTCTTGGCATACCGCTGTGATTTTACATCCCAATCGGAGTAATTGTGCTATTCAAATCCAGCCACCTCACTCCACCAGTAATCCTCAAAAGTGTGAGGAAAGTGTGAGGTAGCACTTTTTTCTCAAAGAGGCGAATCGCATCTAGAGGCTTATAAATACTTGGTGGACCGGGAAGGACTCGAACCTTCAACCAATTGATTAAGAGTCAACTGCTCTACCATTGAGCTACCGATCCAATCACCACTTAAAAAAAGTAGGGGAAAAAGTTGTAACCTTAAGAGATCAAGACTGCAAAATGAAATTTGCGTGGAGGAGATATTTGGGGGAGGTTGGTGCGATCGCGTCCCGATTCATGACCGCTTTGCTTGTAGCTCCACTCCAGATCAGGAGAGTCTATTTTATGGGAACTCTCCTTGTCATGGTGCTCCTCCTTGCTCTTCAGGGGTGTATTGCTCCGGGCTATCCCTACAATGGAGGTGTGCCTCAAGGTTCGATTCCACCGGGTAGCGTTGCCGGACAAACTTATGGTCAGCCTATCCTAGCATCACAGGGTGTGCCGAGTGGCGTGATCGCGCCTACCTATTCTTTTCCCTATGTTTACGCGCCCGCACCGGTTCTGATCGCCCCCTCATTCTATTTCGGTTGGGGCAACGGCTACTGGTATGGCAATCGCTTCTGGCCTTATCGTCCGGGTTGCGCCTTCTACGGAGGACGCTATTACGGCGGATACGCCCGTGGGTACTGGCGGGGTCGTGCAGTGTGGGGTGGTGGTAATGCCGCATATCGGGGCTACGGTGCCCGCTATTAAACCGCTAACCACTTGATCGGGATTGTCTGAGGTGTCTTGAAGGGATCGTTCTTGTTGCCCTTTTCTCTCCTTCAACTATCCTCTCCCGGCATTACGGAAAGAGCGCATGGATAAAAAGAAATTGGCCGCCGAGCATCTGATGAACCCGCTCGAGGAGCGTATCGGATACAAGTTTCGCAACTCCCTCCTGCTGGCGGAGGCCCTGACCCATGCCAGTATCTCGTTGGAGCGGAAGGATTACCCGTTTGATAACCAGAGACTTGAGTTCCTTGGGGATGCCGTCCTTCAACTTGTCATCACGGAGGAACTCTTCCGAAAATTTCCCGACTTCAGCGAAGGTCAACTCACGAAGATTCGGACAAGACTTGTCTCGCGCACCGCACTCAAGGAGCATGCCGAGACCCTGAGGCTCGGAGAGCACCTCATGATGGGTCGCGGGGAAGATGCGAGTGGTGGGAGGGAGAGAGCCTCCACGCTGGCAGATGCCTTCGAGGCACTGGTCGGGGGGATCTACATGGATGGAGGACTAACCGCCGCAAAGACTTTCATCCTGAGATCCGCTGCCGATCACTTCAAACAGGTTGACGAGGAACCCGGGGAAATCAATCCCAAGGGGAAACTTCAGGAACTCCTTCAAGCACTCGCCCCCAGTGCTCCCTCATATGAGGTTCTCTCGGAAAGTGGGCCCGAACATCTCAAGCACTTCCGCTGTCGTGTCCTCTGGGAGGGACTCGATCTTGGGGAAGGAGAGGGCAACAGTAAAAAGGAGGCCGAAGTAGCAGCGGCCATGAATGCCCTCCTAGCCGAGGTCTGGCTGACCCGAGCCCCCTGATTCCAGAAAGCCAAGAAATAACAGCACCTGATCCTCCAGAAGTTCAAAAAAATCCCTCCTAGGGAATGCCCTGATTTCCTGATCACATAGACTTTTTCCGCATCATTCCCTGACATGGACTTTATCTCACTCACCACCCCGAATCTCCCACTTGTCGCCATCCTGATCGGACTCCTCCTGAGCGGCTCTCATCTTCTCGGTCTGCTTCTCCCGGAACAGACTATGGCTTGGGCCCGCAGAATGCCTCGCTCCCGCTTCTGGGGAACGCTCCTCCTGACGGTCGCGGCAGTCTGGTTCCTAATCATTTTAGCCACTACGGATCTTGGGGAATTCTCACCAATGAGAAATAAACTCCTCCTGGGGGTCCTTGTCCTCTCTGTGCTGCTCTGGAAGTTTGTGCCTGATTTCCTGGCTTCCCGCTCGATCGGATTCCTGCTTTTGCTGGGAGCGCATCCGGTCCTAGAGACAACTTTCCTCCAAGCTGGCCTGCTGAAGATGGCGCTCGTCCTGCTTGCCTATGCCTGGGCACTGATCGGACTCTTTCTGGTTGGCATGCCCTACCTCCAGCGCGATGCCATTGAATGGTTCTGCTCCGCGCCATGGCGATGGAAGGCAGCATGCTGGCCCGGACTCCTCTATGGTCTGCTCCTGCTGATCGATGGTGTCAGGATGAGCTTCCTGAGTTGATTCCTTTTACTTCCCAGTATCTTTACGAGGTATCCTTCATCCGACCCCGCATCATATCCTATTCACATCTGAGTGCCTTCACTGGATCAAGCCGTGAGGCGATCCAGGCGGGGATAAGCGCCGCAAGCGAGCAGATCACGAAAGCACTCACACAGATCAAGGCCACATCTGTAGGCACAACCTCGGCAGGGATTTCATTGAACTGATAGACGCTCCTCGGAAAGATCTCGACCCCGAGAGTCGAGGCCAACCACTGGCTGACCTCGTTGCGCCAGCGGATCAGACTCATGCCGAGCAGCAGACCGCTTGCCACGCCAATGATGCCGACGACCATCCCCTGAACCAAAAAGACGGAGACGATTTGCCAGGTACGTGCACCGAGTGCTTTCAAGACGCCGATTTCCCGTGTCTTCTGGACGGTGATGGTAATGAGGGTGTTCATGATCCCGAAGGCGGCCACCAGAATGATGAACATCAGCAGGAAGAACATCACGTGGCGCTCCATGGCGATCGCATCGAAGAGTTGCTTGTTCATATCCATCCAGGTCACGCAGGAGAGATCCTCAGTAAGGACCTTCCTGAGATCCTCCCGTAACTCGGCGGCGCGATTGGGGTCCGTCGTCCTGACGGCGAGTCCGTGAACGGATCCCCCTAGTCCGTATAGCTCCTGCCCGATATGTAGGGGGACCAGCAGGAACTCACTATCGTAGAGATAACGGCCGCTCTCGAAAATCCCGGTCACCGTCAACTGTGTGGGCAGGACCAGTTGGCGCAGGGAATCGATGTCCTTCTCCTTGGAAGGTTGAGAAGATTTCCCGGACTTTGATTTCAAACGGTCAAGCTGCTCGAGAACCTGACCGAGATTTCCCGGAGAGTAGATTGTGATGACATCCCCGACATGGACTCCAAGTGTTCCTGCAAGCTCCGATCCGAGAACGGCCGAGTCTCCGGAGAGGTCAAGCTTCCCCGAGACGATGAACTTGGAGAGATCGCTCACCTTCTGCTCAAGCTCTGGCTCGATACCACGGATCTTCGGGGCGAGCCTCTGGTGATTGAACTCCACGATGACGGGTCCCTGCACGAAGGGGGCGGAAGCCACGATACCGGGCACAGCGGCGGCTTTCTCAGCCACATCTTTCCATCCATCCATAAGGCCATTGTTACTGACGAGCAGGTGGGCGTCGAAACCGATTACTTTACGCTGAAGCTCGCGCTCAAAGCCGGTCATGACCGACATGACCAGGATGAGCACCGTGATACCGAGGGTGACTCCGATGACGGAAATGAGCGTGATGACTGCAAGGAAAGTACGCTTCGGCTTGAGATATCGTGCCGCGAGGAAGAGCGGGGCCGGAAGTTGCATTCCGTAAGGTGGCATGACGGCGCCAAAAGAAAATTTTAAAAATAAAGAAGTGGACTCCTCCTTCACGTCGTCAGATATCCTAGAACGCTCCTATCAATATCTTCAGCCCTCAATTTTGCGCTCACGAGGATCGATCAGAATCCGACTGGCAAGGAGACAGGAGGCACAGAGGAGCGTGATCCCGAGGAAGTAGATGCTGTGTCTCGTAAAATGGAATGGGCCTGAGACATGATCCAGATTGCCCAGAGCATCTAGAAGCCAGCCCCAGAGAACAGGAACGATACCAAGCCCCAAACCGGTGATTACGGTGGTCACCGCAAAGTAATGATTCTTCCCATAGTCAGGGACCACGGACATCCCGAGGTGAAGCGAGGCAAGATTGAAAGCGGCCACAGCCATGCCACCCACCACATTGAGGAGGAGAACCAGCGGCCAAGAAGGGGTAATCACATCTGCCGCCATCGCAAACCAGACAGCTAAAACGAGGGTGAAAAGAACAATCGAACCGCGGATAGTAGGAAGGCTCCCGAATCGGTCAATACGGTGACCGAGTACCTGCAGGATCAGCAGGGGTGCGAGGAATGTCCCCGAGGTGAGAGCATAGATCGCGGACGGCGAGAAGTGCGCCTGAATTCTGAGATATTCCACGGGAAAGACGCCCAATCCACCACCCACCGTTCCAAAGAGAAGGCTGAAGAGGACCGAATTCCTCAAGGGCTTCTGAGCAATCATCGATCGGAGCGAGACTGGTTCGGCTGAGGAGATCATCCCCTCGTGATGCTCCCGATCCGGAATACGGCGCATGTAATAAATACTGATCAGGGCACCCAGCAGAGAGAAGCAGAGGACAAGGGAGTATCTCCAAGGCACGACATGACCGCTCATCAGCAACGAGGAGAGGAGCATGGTGAGGAAAGCCCCTCCGTAGGTGAAGGAGTGATCGATCGAGATAAAGCGCCCCCGCATCTCACCACCAACCATGCTGGTCACCCATGGCAGGAAAGCAGCCGAGGAGATACCCCTCAAGAGATAGAAGAAAAAAAGACTGCCGACGAGCAGGGCAAGCCTCCACTCCCTGGAAAGAAAAAAGAGGAGCGGTATCACCGCAGAAGTGGCGATGAAGAGCGTGCGCGTCGTCCATCCCATCAGTGTGAAAGAGCGATAACTGTACTTTCCCAAGTAACGTGCCGCCGGCAACTGAAGGATAGTCATTAACGGCAGAAAGGCGGCAATGATTCCTAGGATCAGGGAACCGGCCCCCAGGTCCTTCGCCAGCAAAACAATCGGGGCACCCCCGATGATCTGGAAGCAAAGGGAGTTATAAAAATTGAACCAGTGAAAGTTAAAGACTCCCTGTGAATAGGGAACAGGAAGGAGGCCAAAGAAGCCAACATAGCGAGGATTAGATGCCTGAGGAGAATTCTCGGAGGTTTTCACATGAGTTTTTGCGATCATTCGGCATATGTCAGAGATCCGACAAACAGACATCCGATTGCTATTTTTTGAACCACGCCCCTAACCCCTGCATTTTAGGATCAACAGCTCAAGAGCGACTCTTGAGATGGGGAAAGAGGATGACCTCGCGGATCGACTCAGCCCCAGTCAGAAGCATGACCAAGCGATCAATTCCAATCCCGATGCCACCCGCCGGAGGCATGCCATATTCTAGGGCCTCCAAGAACTCGGTGTCGATCTTCTGCCGTTCCTCGCCGGCCTGGTGCTCAAGACGCTCGCGCTGAAGATCTGGGTCATTCAGCTCCGAATAACCCGGGGAGATCTCCTGCCCATTGATGATTAATTCGTAGACATCGACGGTCGATGGATCGGCGTCATTCAGGCGGGCCAAGGGCACTAAATCCTTGGGCACATGGGTGACAAAGCAGGGATCTATGGTCTTCTCCTCCACAAGCTTTTCAAAAACATGCTGGGTCATCTCGAAGTCTGCGGAGCAATGGGTGATATCGAGTTTAAGTTCGGAACAGCGCTGTCTCTTCCGCTCCGTATCCAGTGCAAACCATCCGGGAACCGCCTCTTCGATGAGGTCATGGTATGAGGCCCTCTTCCAGGGGCGGGAGAGATTGAGCGTTCGGGTAATGTTCCCATCACTATCCCTATGGCGGACTTGGTGATCTTCGTTGCCGAGCATGACGGCAAGGTGGCAGATCAACTCCTCGACCATCACGGACATGAGCTTGAAATCGGCATAGGCCCAGTAGGCCTCGAGCATCGTGAACTCGGGATTGTGACGGCGAGAGATCCCCTCGTTACGGAAGCTCCTATTGAGCTCGAACACCTTCGGAAACCCGGCAACCAGCAGCCTCTTGAGATAGAGTTCGGGAGCGATCCTTAGGAAAAAATCCATCCCCAAGGCGTTGTGATGAGTCTTGAAAGGCTCGGCCGCAGCTCCTCCGGGAACTGCCTGCATCATCGGGGTCTCGACCTCGATGAATCCGCGATCGTCAAGAAATCTCCTAATCTCACGCACGATGGCCGAGCGCTGGAGGAAGACCTCGCGCGAGGAGGCATTGGAGATCAGGTCGAGATAGCGCTGTCGGTAGCGGGTCTCGGCGTCCTGAACACCATGATACTTGTCAGGAAGGGGGCGGAGAGACTTCGAGAGGATAACCAAACGAGTGGCGCGGATACTTGATTCGCCCGTGCGGGTCGTAAAGCACTCACCCTCGACACCCGCGAAATCACCGATATCCAACTGGGCGGCCACCGCAAGCGAGTTCGCATCGAGTTCCTTTGTATTCAGATAGACCTGCATCCGTCCCCCGATATCGGAGAGATCGAGAAAGCGACTCTTGCCCATATCGCGGTAAGCGGTGATTCGGCCGGCCAATGAAACGGCTTTTCCCTCGGCAAAGGAGTCCCTGACGTCGGCAACCGTGCCGCTGCTCTCGAATGCGGATCCAAAGGGATCAACACCATGGTCACGCAGGGCCTGAAGTTTCTGCCGACGAACGGCAATGAGTTCGCTAATCGGTGAGGATGATTGTGATGACTGTTCCACACACAAAGAGCAAACGGAGAGACCCGTTCGATCAATCAAAAACGGAGAAGAATCTACAAGAGACAGGAAAACATTTTTATCAGCTGAGAATATTTCTTGCGACTTCAGGTGGGTTTTTACGACTACGATCGAACCAACTCCGCGGCTAACCTCACAGCTGAGAGGAAGCTGTCGGGTCGTACACGCCCACTACCGGCCAGTTCGTAGGCTGTGCCGTGATCCGGACTGGTCCGCACAAAGGGAAGACCCAGCGTGACATTTACCCCCTCGTGGAAGGCTATGAGCTTGAGAGGGATTAGCCCTTGGTCGTGGTACATGCAGAGCACTGCATCAAACTCACCTTCCGCCGCACGCCAAAAAATTGTGTCAGGGCTAAAGGGTCCCGCAAAAGAACTCTTTGGATTCGCTGCAACCAGCAAGGCAAGTGCCGGGGTAATAAGGCGCATCTCTTCGTCTCCTAAATCCCCCTGTTCACCGGCATGGGGGTTGAGTCCGGCAACGGCGATCCGGGGAGATCCAATCCCACGACGCAAGAGATGATCCGAGAGTAATCCCCCCACCCTCGCTATCTCTTCCGTCGTGAGTTGTCCGGCAACATCCCTAAGGGGCACGTGTGCCGTGACAAGAGCAACGGTCAGGGAACCTCCGGTGAGGAGCATGGCGAAATTTTCCACCCCTGCTCGGGCGGCGAAGAATTCGGTCTGTCCGGGGAATGCGAAGCCGGCTTCATGAAGCCCCCTCTTGTTGACAGGTCCGGTCACAATGCCATCGATTTCACCCGAGAGTGCAAGGGTCGCGGACTCTTCAAGCGCTGCGATCGCAGACTCGGAGCCTTTCCGGTCGGGTTGCCCAGGTTGACGGGGAGTGGGGTCACCGATTACCCTAAACTCAATGCCCTCGGGGGGGAGACAAACGGCATGGGCAAGCAACTCTGGACCGACTCCTGCAGGATCACCCGCAACAAGGCCGATGACTCTCCTGCTTCTTGATGTCGGGGAGGACATGAAGGAATGCTCCGGTCAGAGAATTTTGATGTATGCCTGATCCCTGAGGGTTTTCAGCCAACGTTCCTGAGCCTTGATTTTCTCCTGCTGGATCAGGTTCTGCACAATTTCGTCCTGGACCTGGGAGAGCGGTTTGGTGACGGCGGGTTTCGTAGATTCGACCATGAGGATGTAATAGGCGTTGTCCAAGGGGATCACCGGACTGATCTCGCCCGTCTTCAGGGAGAAAGCCACCCTGGCAAGATCCTCATTAAGGGTCTTGCGTTCGATCCACCCCCAATCACCTCCGGCATCCTTGGTGGAATCGTCAGAATACATCTGCGCAAGGCGATCGAACTCAGCACCCCCTGCCAGTTTGTCGTGGATTTCCTGGGCCATCTCCTTCTTGCTCAGTGAGGCATCCGTGGGAGCATCACCCGTTGCGCTCCCTTCGTGGAGGACGATCATCCTGAGCTTGACCTGCGCCGGAGACGTGTAGGCGGCGCTGTTCTTATTGTAGTAGTCTCGGATCTTCAGGGGTGAGACGATGATATTATCGCTGACCTTGGACTGGCGCATCGCCTGAACGACCATCTTGTCCTTCTGCACTTCGCGGAATCGTGCCATCGTGTACCCTTGGGCCTGAAGCGTCCTGACAAAGGCGGCACGGTCTCCTCCGAAATCCGTGCGGATGATCCTCTGCACAGTATCATCGATCATATAGTCAGGAATGGTGAATTCCTTCTTTTTGAACTCCTGAAGAATGAGGGAACGGTCGATGAGATCCTGAATCGCCTGCTGACGCATCTCCTTAACCTTATTTTCCAATTCCGCACCGTGATAGATCTCGGCGGCAGACTTCTCCTGGGCGGCCATCAGTTCCCGCACCTGCGAAAAGGTGACGACGTCACCATTGACCACGGCGGCGATACCGTTGATCACCTCTTCGGCCGCATTCAGGGAGACCGAAGCCGCGACGAAAAGATAACAGATGGTTAGGATTCGGAAGTTGATCATGATGGTGGGAAATGCCGAAAAAGGGATCTGGGGAAAATCCTACAGTTTCAACGCCTCCAGAAAGCGCAAAATCTCGGAAAGCTTGGAAGCGGGCTTGGAGGCCGTCAAGCGTGGAAACCTGTGACCGATCAGGAGAAAGTCACCCCGACGGGTAAGCATGAGTTTCTCAGCCCGTGTCTCGACCTTTGTTATCCCCTTGGATGCGGCCACCCGACGGATATGCTCAGTCCGCAAAAGGTTAAGAACCTCCGGAGGCGGAGGACCGAACCTATCCCTCCATGAGGCGGCTAGAATATCAAGTTCGGGAATACCGGCAGCAACCGCCAGAGAACGGTGTGCATCAATCCTGAGCTTGGACTCAGGCAGGTAGTCGGCAGGAATGTAGGCCCCGCAATGGTAGGATAGGGAAGATTTCCCAACCACAACGAGGGGGGAGGCAAGTAACTCCTCGTGTGAGGTGGCCACGAAATCGAGCCTGAGAAGACACGACTGGAGATCGGAAGAGGCGACGGGAATGCCGCCGCCGTCCTGATTCTTCATCCGTTCAACGGCCTGCTTCAGCATCTTGCAGTAGAGGTCGAATCCCACAGCTGCGATATGTCCGCTCTGCGCTGTTCCCAGAAGATTTCCTGCGCCCCTGATCTCGAGGTCGCGCATGGCAATCCGGAAGCCCGATCCGAGCTGGGAATATTGACGGATGGCCTGAACCCGCCTCCGGGCTTCGCCAACCATCATCATGTCGCGCGGTAACATGAGGTAGGCATAGGCTTTCAGGGCGCCTCTACCAACCCGTCCACGGAGTTGGTAGAGATCGGCCAGGCCAAAACGATCGGCCCGGTCGATGATGATCGTGTTGGCGTTGGGAATATCCAGACCGCTCTCAATGATCGTCGTGGAAACCAGAACATCAGCCCCACCCTCGACAAAGTTCTTCATCACTCCCTCGAGCGCCCCCTCCTCCATCTGGCCGTGACCGATGATGACCCGCGCGCCGGGACAGATTTCAGTAATCCGGTTGGCCACTTTCTCGATCGTTCCAATCCGGTTGTGGAGCATGTAGACCTGCCCGCCCCGCGCCATTTCGCGATTGATGGCGTCGCGGATAATCCGTTCGTCGTAGGCACAGATAACAGTCTCCACGGGTTGTCGGTCGGGCGGCGGCGTTTCAATCACCGACATGTCGCGCGCCCCCATGAGTGAGAGATAAAGTGTCCGGGGAATGGGTGTCGCCGAAAGGGTCAGGACATCGACTAATCGAAACCGATCCTTGAGCGACTCCTTGTGCTTTACTCCGAAGCGCTGTTCTTCATCCACGATAACCATGCCTAGGTTCTTGAAAACAATGTCGGGTGAAAGCAGTCGGTGCGTTCCCACCACAAGATCTACGGATCCGTCTGCCAGTCCCTTCACGACCCCCTTCTGCTCGGAGGCAGTCCTGTAACGGGACAAAAGTTCTATCTTCACGGGATACTCACTCATCCGCTCGCGGAGTGTGCGTGCATGCTGCTGGGCCAGCACGGTTGTGGGAGCCAGGAAAACAACTTGTTTTCCTCCCATCAGGCACTTGAACGCGGCCCTAAGGGCAACTTCCGTTTTTCCAAATCCCACGTCGCCACAGAGAAGACGGTCCATTGGCAGGCGGGACTCCATGTCGCGCTTGATCTCGGCAATGGCCCTGAGTTGGTCGGGGGTTTCGCGGTAGGGAAAGCTTTGCTCCAACTCGCGCTGCCAAGGAGTATCGGGCCCGAAGGCATGCCCCTGCCCCGTCTCACGTTCGGCCTGCAGTTTGAGGAGGCGTCCCGCGTAGAGAAAAACGGATTTTTCTGCTGCCCGGCGTGTCTTGCTCCACTTCTCGTCACCGAGTGTGGAGAGATCAGGGGAGACCTTCCCGACCCCGACATATCGCGAGACCTGCCAGGCCTGATCGATCGGAACAAAGAGTCTCGATTCAGAGGCAAACTCGAGAGCTAGCACCTCACCTTCGCTCCCCTCCGCTGAAGGCAGGGTCTGGAGTCCCAGGAAGCGGCCGATTCCGTGCTCGGCATGCACGATGAGGTCTCCTTCGGCAAACTCGGTGAAATCAATGGCGGAGCGGGAGGCCTTCAGCCGTTCACGCCGGAGGTGAAGCCTGCGCAGACGCTGACTGGCGGATCGTCCGAACAACTCGGCATCGGAAAGGATGGCTAGCTTGGCCCTGGGAAAACAGAAACCGCGCGAAATAGTGCCCAAACGGGTTTCGGGTTCCTTAGAATCATCGGAATCACGTGAGGAAGCCCGGGCGAGTTCTCTGAAGCGTTCCCCTTCGCCCTCCGTCGAACTGAAGAGCACAAGATGCCATCCCTCGCCCTTCCATTCCTCCAACTGCCGAAAAAACTCCCCGCGCCTCGCCTCGTCCACGATAAAATCACCCGCGCCGAAAGCGGCGAAGGGTATCGGGTCAAAGGAGAGCAATGCATCCCCCGCGGTGGAGGGATTTTCGAAGCGTGGAGCCGAGGAAATCCTCACCCTGCGGATACCCGAGGGATAGGCGATGTCGCGGGACTCGCTCTCCTTATCCGGTGACTCCCAACCGATTTCGACCACCAAATCGCCCGTTTGAACGTAGTCGAGGAGTGTCACGCTCGGCTTTTCCGTATCACCCGTCTGAATCTCGCACACATCAATCTCCCCGACGGAGGTCTGCGTATCGATATCGAATTCCCTGACCGAAACAATTCGCTCCTCGTCAAACTCAAGACGGCACGGCATCGCCTGCTGCCAGGAAAAGAGATCAAGAATGCCCCCGCGAAGCGCGAACTCTCCTCTCCGTATGACCTGCGAGGCACGCTCGTACCCGGCATCGGTTAACTGCATCACCAAGGCTCCGGGTGATCCCTTCCAGCCCTTGGGAAGGTTGAGCATTCCCCCGGTGAGGTCGCCACGGGAGGGAACCTTGTCATCCCAGTGCGCGTTCGTAATGATCGGGGCTAAAAGTTCGTCGTGAGAAACTCTCCCAAGAACAGATAGCCTCTCGGAGGCAGTCTCCGGGTCAGGTAGGCCTAGGCCTGCTGCGGGAAGCTCCAGATCGGGAAAGAGAATGGCCTGATTGATCCAGGAGCCCAACTCCGAGGCAAACTCCTCCTGGCTTCTGACGTCCCGGCAGACAAACCAGACCCTTTTACTTCCACCCAGCTTGCGGGCCACGACGGCTCCCAGAAACGGCCATGCCTGCTCGGAAACATCTGTCAGCAGAAGAGGGGGGACTTTTGTCGTATCCTCGGAGAGGAGAACTTCCAGGCATGACTCCGCCGCAGCGAAATCCAACAGATCATCATGTTCGCCTGAGTAACTCATACCGTCACTTCATGATCTGGCCCGACTTTGATGCAAAACGTAGATACTCCCGGGCAAGACTTAACGGAAGATTGAAATCAGGGAGTTTTTTCCCATCCAGAAGAGCCACCGGCATGACGCCTAATCTTGAATTGGTGATGGCAAGGGCCAGTGCCCCCCTCAAATCAAGAATCTTCAACTCACGCTCCTCAACGGGAGTTTGACCGCACACCCATGCCAGGAGAACTCCTCGACGCGCGCCCGAACTTGCACACGGAGTACAGAGCACAGGAGCACCTTTTTTCTTAGAGGATTTCAGCCAAACCAAGAGATTCCCCATCGCACAGGAAAGAACCCTCTTTTTTGGATCAACGACGACCGCCTCGTCTGCTCCTACCGACTTGGCTACTTGCAGAGCATGGAGATGGTCCGCGTAATTACCCCATTTCTCCCCCCACGTCGTCCTGTTAACTGGCAGTTCCAGGGAATGAAGGGCATACCCCCTCCGAAGATCCCCCGGGGTGGGGAAACGGAGTGGATCCCAAGTCACGTAGCAGGGGGATTGTCTGACACTCTCTCCGGGAAGCCCCGGACCCGCCGTGAGATAAATCCTAAGCATCCCATCCGCTAGGTTTAGCTTGTCAGAAAACAGACGAAGAGCAGCGGCAAGGTCCCGTGAAAAACTCAACTGCTGCCTCTTGGCCGCTTCATCAAGCAGCTTCAGATGTTCTTCAACCAGCAGGGCTCTCCCCTCGCGGATCGCAATACTCTCAAAAACATGCTGCCCGTAGCGGAATCCACGGTCAACCAACGGAATAGTCCCGTCGAAGAGGGAAAGCTTTCCTCCCATCCATCGCCATGCCCTGAACTTGCTCCGACTCATGGCCGGGGATTCATTTTTCGGAAATGATGCTCGAGAGTCTCTCAAGTCGCTTACGCAGCGTAGCGCGGGTGATGCCGAGCAACTTGGAGGCTTTCACCTGATTGCGCTTGGTTAACTCCATGGCTCGCCTTGTGAAATCCTCTTCGACCCAGGGAAGAAGTTCCCGGTCATCTCCCTCGCGGACAAGAGCCTTAAAAAGGGCGGAGGCCGCCTCTTCCACGGTCAGGTCGGAATAGTTTCTGATAGCCAACTCCGAAGCTTCCTTCACGTTGCTCACTTGGCCCAAGGGCAGGTCTTTCGGAAGGAGAACATCGCTCGTTGCCAAGACACAGGCACGCTGGAGCGTGTTCTGAAGCTCGCGTACATTACCGGGCCAGGGATAGGCCTCCATGATCTTGATCGTCTCGGCGGAGAGTTGCAGGAGGGGACGGTGCTGTGAATTGGCGATTCGGGAGAGGAAATACTCGGCCAGCAGGCGGATATCCTCGACCCTGGCACGGAGAGGCGGAAGGTGGATTCCGACAACATTGAGCCGGTAGAAAAGATCCTCACGGAACTCTTTGGCCACGATTGCCTGCTCAAGATTGCGGTTCGTGGCCGCAACAATGCGTACGTTCGCCTTGATCGTGGCATTGCCACCCACTCGCGAGAACTCTCCCTCCTGAAGGACCCTGAGAAGCTTGCTTTGGACGGTGAGGGGCATCTCGCCGATCTCATCAAGGAATAAGGTCCCGCCATTGCACTGCTCGAACCTTCCGATGCGTTGTGTTGCCGCCCCGGTGAAGGATCCCTTCTCATGCCCGAAGAGCTCACTCTCCAGGAGATTTTCGGGGATTGCCGCACAGTTGATGGCCAGAAGACTCTTCTTGCTCCGCTCGCTGTAGTTATGGATGGCACGGGCGACTAACTCCTTTCCGGAACCGCTCTCTCCGGTTATCAGCACGGGGGCATCGCTCATGGCGACCCGTCCCACCATTTTGAAGACCGATTGCATGGCCTCGGACTGGCCAACAATATCGTCCCGGTACTGCTCGACGGTGAGAGCTGGCTTTGTAGGGGATGCGGTGCGCAACTCGGCGGCGGCCCTGAGCGCACTATCGACCACTACTTTCATCGTGAAAGGGAGCGACTCCTTTCTCAGAAAGTCAAAGGCCCCTAGCTTCATCGACTCGATGACGGCCTGCGTCGTGCCGAATGCACTCATGATGATGACCATGGCGTTGGAGGACTCGGCCCTAATCTTGGCTAGAAGATCAAGTCCACCGGCGGGTCGCAGGTGCATCTCGGTGATGACGAGGTCCGGTTTCTCAAGGCAGAAGATCTTGAAAGCATTGCTCGCATTTGTCTCTGTAATGACCTTGACTCCCGAGGCTTTCAGTTGGAGTCGTGCCCAGTCGAGGAAATCGGTCTCGCTGTCAACGATAAGGACTGTTTGGTTGCTGACGGATGGTATGCTCATGAAAGAGTGATGGATGGTGCGGGATTCTCCCGGGCCTCACCGAAACGACGTTCCCGGGAAGCATAATCGGCAATCGCGGCGTGAAGATCCTCAGGGCCAAAATCAGGCCACAGCTTCCGGGTGACATGGATCTCGGTATAGCTGAGCTGCCAGAGCAGGAAGTTTGAGATTCTCATCTCGCCAGAAGTCCTGATGAGAAGATCAGGATCAGGCAGACCCCGGGTGTAGAGATGATCCGAAATGGTGTCTGCATCGATCGCTTCGGGCTCGATTGATCCGCCGCGCACTTCTGCCGCAATCGACCTGAACGCATCAACGATCTCCTCTCGCCCCCCGTAATTGAGTGCAAGGGTCAGTGTCAACCGGGTGTTGTGAGCCGTCTCAGCAATGGCGCGCTCAAGGCGCTTGCGTGCAGGTCCTGGAAGATCATGTGTTCGTCCAATGGTCGACAAACGCACCCCGTTCTCGTTCATCATGGCCACTTTCTCGGAAAGAAAACGCTCCAGAAGAAGCATGAGTCCGGCAACCTCGTGTGCGGGACGCTTCCAGTTCTCTGTGGAGAATGCGTAGAGGGTAAGGTATTGGACGCCAGCGTCAAGGCAGGCATTGGCAACTCTCTCAACGGCAAGCGATCCCTGCTCGTGCCCTTTGAGACGTAACCAACCCCGCTCTCGGGCCCACCTCCCATTGCCATCCATGATGATGGCAATGTGCTTGGGAATATTTTGTATCGCCGGCTTATTGGAATCTGAACTCACTGGGAAATCCATGAAAACAGGGCCAATTCAGGGGTTTGAATCACCCTGTCTCTTAAAGATGAATCGTCTGCTCCCGTCCGGGACCAACACTGACAATTGAGAGCTTCGCACCACTTAGCTTTGCAATCGTCTCGGCATAGCGGCGTGCCTTACCGGGAAGATCCTTGTACTTGCGGATTTTATCCGTTGGCGTGAGCCAACCGGGCATGGAGGTGTAGACCGGTTTGCAACGGGCCAACTCACCCGCATCCGAGGGAGGCGTATCGAGAACCTTACCCTTCCCGTCTATTCTGTAACCGGTGCAGATTAGAATCTCTTCGAGGCCATCCAAGCCGTCCAGATTGGTGATGGCAAGTTCGTCCACTCCGTTGACTAGACTGGCATAGCGTGTGGCCACGGCATCGAACCAACCGCATCGGCGCGCCCGCCCCGTTGTGGCACCGAACTCACGACCCATCCCGTGAAGCATGTCACCGAGGACCTCCTCCTCGGTGGGAAGAGGTCCTTCGCCAACTCGTGTTGTGTACGCTTTCACGACACCGATAACCATATCGATCCTGTTTGGAGCGATGCCCGACCCCGTGCAAGCCCCTCCGGAGGTCGTGTTTGAACTGGTGACAAAGGGATAGGTTCCATGATCAATATCAAGGAAGGTGCCTTGCGCACCCTCGAAGAGAATCTCTTTTTTTGCCTCCATCGCCTTGTGGAGGTAGCTGACGGTATTGATGACAAATGGCTTCAAAACCTTTGCAGCCTTGACGTAGTCGGCAAGCACCTTGGTGCCGTTGATCGACTTGCCACCGAGTCCTTTGAGGAGGGCGTTGTTTTCCTTGATGCGGCGATCAAGTTTCTCCTTGAAGACATCAGGTCTGATCAAGTCAGCCATACGAAGTCCTGTGCGGGCGACCTTGTCACCATAAGCGGGTCCTATCCCGCGCTTCGTGGTGCCGATCTTGTTCTTGCCCTTGAGGGCCTCGCGAATCTCGTCAAGGGACCTGTGATAAGGCATCACCAAATGGGCATTCTCACTAATAAGAAGGTTCTTATCGACTTTGACACCGCGTTTTTTCAACCCTTGGATCTCCTCCACGAGAGCCACCGGATCAATGACAACTCCATTGCCGATCACGCAGACTTTTCCCTTTCGAAGAATTCCCGAGGGAATCAGATGAAGGACATATTTTTTATCACCGTCCACGATGGTGTGGCCGGCATTATTTCCCCCTTGGCTACGAACGACTATATCGACGTCTCCAGTCAGGACATCGATGATTTTGCCTTTGCCTTCGTCACCCCATTGTGAACCTACAAGAATAGTGTTGGACATGATTTTTAACGCAAAAAGGGCCGGACCTAGTCCGGCCAAGTGGGTAAAAATCGCCACTCAGGAAACAAAGGGCAAGAAAATAACAGCTTTGTTTCTGAGAAGAGGGGACTTTGGAGGGGGTCTCAATGTCACAAAGAGTGCCGAGCACTTTCGAGGGATCAACCGAAGAGTGGAAGTTCAGCCGTCGGATCGGGAGCCCCGTTTATTTTACGACGTGTCCCGGCAAGCTTCGGGCGCCCATCTGCATTGAGCTCAGCTTTTTCCAGATTGGTCAGAATCTCTCGCGCCCTTTCCACAACGGCGGCAGGAAGCCCTGCAAGTCGCGCCACTTGGATGCCATAGCTACGATCAGCCGCCCCATCAATGATCTTGCGGAGAAAGACGATGCGGTCATTCTGCTCGCGCACAGCGACATTCAGATTCCTCACTCCGGCGCGTGTCCTAGAAAGATCTGGAAGCTCATGGTAGTGGGTCGCAAAAAAAGTTCTCGATCCGGTGATATCGTGAAGGTGCTCGGCGACACTCCAGGCGATGGAAAGCCCGTCGAAGGTGGCCGTTCCACGCCCAATCTCATCGAGAAGGACCAGGCTCCGGGAGGTGGCATTATGGAGGATGTTCGCCGTCTCGTTCATCTCGACCATAAAAGTGGAGTGCCCTCTGGAGAGATCGTCACTGGCACCGACCCTCGTGAAGATACGGTCGGTCACGCCGATTCGAGCCGAGATTGAGGGGATCCAGCTTCCGATCTGAGCCATGACCGTCAGGAGACCAACCTGACGGAGGTAGGTTGATTTTCCAGCCATGTTCGGCCCGGTGATAATGCCCATACGATGAGCCGAGGCATCAAGGTCGGTGTCGTTGGGGACAAACGCCTCTCCTCCCGGTCGTTGATCGAGTACCGGATGACGTCCAGCCTCGATGAGAAGAACCGTGGAATCATCAACTACTGGCTTGGAGTAAGCGTAGAGGCGAGCCGTCTCAGCCAGCGAAGCGAGCGCATCAAGTGCTCCAGCAGATGCCGCAATCTCCTGCAAGGGGATGACCTGCTTCAACACAGCGAGTCTTAACCGGTGAAAGATCTCGATCTCAAGCGCCTTGGCCCTCTCCTCGGCCCCCAGGATTTTCCCTTCCATCTCCTTAAGTTCGGGAGTAACAAAACGCTCGCCTCCGGCCGTCGTCTGCTTGCGGGTGTAATCATCGGGAACGTTCCCGAGGTTAGCAGTAGTGATCTCGATGAAATATCCAAAAACAGCATTGAAACGAACTTTCAGCGACTTGATCCCGGTACGCCGGATCTCCTGCTCCTGAAGCGCGGCGATCCACTCCTTCCCTTCGGTTGAAGCCCTTCTGAGTTCGTCCAACGCCTCGTCGAATCCCGGGCGGATCATCCCACCCTCGCGGATCGTCGGGGGAGGTTCCGGAACCATGGCGGCTTCAAGATGACTGGTCAGTTCCGGAAGCGGATGAAGCGCTGCAGCAAGCTCCTGGAGAAGTCCCTTGTCGCTAAAGGAGAGGCTTTCCCGAATGAGGGGAACCGCCGCAAGCGATGCAGCCAGTACGGCGAGATCCCTCGCAGTTCCAGAGCTTTGACTTAATCTGGAAACGGCCCGTTCAATATCCCTGACCCCGCGCAGCAGTTCCCTCACATCACAAAGCTTCATGGGAGATGCCACATACACGCCGATGGCATCCTGACGAGCTGCAATTGCATTCGGTGCTATTAGCGGTCGCAGGATCCAATCGCGAAGCGTGCGGGCTCCCATCGGGGTAACCGTCCGGTCGAGTGCTCCAAGCAGCGTCATGCCCCGACCTCCGCGGGACTGCACAAGTTCCAGGTGGGTCTGCGTCGGAGCATCCAGAAGAAGGTGCTCCGTCTGTCGGTAGGCATGCAGGGAACAGAGATGGCTGGCATCTCTACGGAGGATACGTGTGAGGTAGTGAAGGAGGGCTCCTGCGGCCGAGACTCCGCCCGGAAGATCAGCCACACCAAAGCCATCCAGTGAATGAACCTTGAAATGCGACGTAAGGAGTTCCGTGGCGGCCATCGGATCAAAGAGATAGCTCTCGACCTCCTCGATTGATGGAAAGCCAGGCGGAAGCCTTTCGCGAAGATCCCCCAACAGATTTTTGCCGCTGTCTGGAACAAGGATCTCGGCAGGAGCCACGCGTACCACCTCATCAATCAACGCATCTAGGTTGGCCAACTCGGTGATCCTGAACTCTCCGGTGCTCAGGTCGGCACAGGCGAAGCCGAAAACTCCTCCCTCCTTTGTAGGGGGAAGCAGGGCAACAGTGAAATTATGATTTTTTTCCTCCAACCCAGCATCCTCAAGGGTTCCCGGACTAAGGATTCGTGAAATTTCACGACGGACGAGTTTCCCTGCCTGCACCTCGCCGACCTGCTCGCAGAGGGCCACCCGCCTCCCTGCAGCCAAAAGCTTCTCCATATAGCCACGCGCGGCATGATAGGGGACACCGCACATCGGCACCTCCCCCCTCTTCGTGAGGGCCACATTCAGGATCGATGAGGCCTCCCTAGCATCTTCAAAGAACATCTCGTAGAAATCCCCAAGCCGGAAGAGCAGAAAGGTGCCGGGGGGAAGTTCGCGCCTCATGGCGTGATACTGCTTCATCATCGGCGTTGCCTCGGAAGCCATAAATCAGGATTTCAGAATCAAGAATGTTATCAGATAGTCCTGAAAAAAATCCAGGGTCTAAGATTTCAGAAAGGCTGTGAGAGGACTTGTCGGCACGGCGAGATCCTCCCTCATGGGAAGCCCCGCAGCGAAGGCCTCCGAGGCTCCCTCAACGGCAAGGCGGAATGCCCTAGCCATCCGGACGGGATCCCCTGCCACAGCGATGGCCGTATTCACAAGAACCGCATCGGCCCCAAGTTCCAAGGCCTCCGCAGCATGACTCGGAGCTCCGATGCCGGCATCCACTACGACAGGAACGGTGGCCTGCTCGATGATGATCGAGATCTGATGACGTGTCTCGATTCCACGATTGCTCCCGATCGGAGAACCGAGGGGCATGACTGTTGCCGCACCGGCCTCCTGAAGGCGCTTCGCTAGCACCGGGTCTGCATTGATGTAGGGCAGGACTGTAAAACCCTCGGCAACCAGCATTTCAGTAGCCTTCAGCGTCTCGATCGGGTCGGGCAGGAGATATCGAGGATCCGGATGGATCTCGAGCTTCACCCATTTTGGGAGACCTGCTGCAGCCGCCAGTCTGGCCAGACGCACGGCTTCCTCTGCCGTATTGGCCCCGCTGGTATTGGGAAGCAGGAGATAACGCTCCGCATTGATGAACTCAAGAATGTTGGCAAAGGGGTCCGACTTACCACCTTTCCGTTCTAGATCGGCCCGTCTCAGGGCAACGGTCACAATTTCTGTTCCGCTCTCCTCCAGGGCATCACTCATCAAGGAGCCTGAGGAGAATTTTCCGGTTCCCAAAAGAAGCCTGGAGGTAAACTCCCGGCCGGCAATGATCAAAGGAGATGCAACGGACATGCTACGAGGCTATCTCTTCAGGGGCAATCCCTGCAAGAAACGGCGTGATCGAATATTTTTGATCAGGCGATGGAGGAACCCAACGCCACCAAGGCTTCGTCACGCGAGAGGCAAACCGGGTAAGCCGTCTGAAACTGTGCAATATCAAAGATACGCCGGACTGCGGGCTGCAGGGAACAGACGGCAAGACCTCCACCAACACGCTGGAGTTGGCGACCCAGTAGAAAGAACTCTCGGAATCCCGCACTGCTGACGTATTCCAAGGCAGCCAGGTCAAACACAACACCTTTGCTTCCACCGGACTCGATTTCCTTGCCGACTGATTCGCGGATCATGTTGTGTTCGGCAGCATCCAGGCGTCCCTGAAGGGTCACAACCAGAATGGGGCCTGCTTTTTCAAATTGAATGTCCATGACACTAATCAAGATGCTCGGCGATGTGGAGTCAACTTCCGTGAATAACACCTGCTGATTTCAGCGAAAGAATGTGTTCACAACAACTTGGCATCGCCAGCTCATTCACCTATCGCTGGGGTGTTACAATGACACTTCCCTTTCGCCTTGATCGATTTCTGTCGCCGCGCTCCATAGGTCAGCGCTTTGCGCTCACGATCGGAGCAGGGGCGGGTGCAATCCTGATTGTACTTGCTGTCGCGAACTATATCAGCGGACGCGAACTTCTGTTGGAACAGACATCAAGCGAGGCTCGGAAGGAGGTCCGTGATGAGATGGGCAACTGGGACGATCTAGTGGACCGGATCGCCATGTACCCGATCATCATCGGTGCCACGGAAGTGGCCTCGTCCGACCCATTAAATAAAACCGCCGTGTCCGCGCAGTGGTTGGCATCACTTTTGGAACAATCCCCCATCTCCTCTGTCTACGGACTCTACATGGCCCGGGAGGCTATGGATTGGAGGGATCCGGCGTCTGATATCTGGGTCGACCGCAAAAGTTGGCCACATGCAGCTCGACTGAAATACGACTTCCATGACCCTTCTCAGGACTGGTACCGCGGAGCCCTTGAGACAAATGGAACCCATGTCACCCTCCCCTATTTTGACGAGGGGGGATCGGATATCGAGATGATAAGTATCACCAGGGCGGTTTATGATCATCAAGGCAGGTTCCTTGGTGTGGCGGGCGCCGATGTCGCACTGACTGAGATGAGAAAGATCGTCAGGGAAATGCATATCCGAAACTTTTTAAAGAATTCCAGGATCACTAAGGGCCCCAATCCTCAACCTCAAACCGATCTTACCCCGGATAGTATGAAAGAGGCCGCCTACCTGATCTCCAAGACGGGAGTTGTCATCATAGGCCCCGCTACGACGGCGGTAAAACGGGTTCCTTGCCTCGGAGAAAAGGACTTCAACAAGCTTCTCGGGGATCTGCCTAGCCACGGACTTGATATTGATCCTGCCGACCTAAAGACACTCCTCACCCAAGATAGAGGATGGCTTAGGATCACTGGAAACAGGGACAATGTGATCTATTGGGCAACAAGCCGTATCACTGGATGGAAACTTATCTTGGAAGTCCCCTTTGATCTGATTATTTCGCCGGCACACGTGCTCGCGGAACAGTCGGCCATCATTGGAGTGAGCGGACTGCTGCTCCTGCTCGTAATGGTTTCAATCGTGGCCCGCAGAGTTTCAGAGCCGATCAAAGCGCTGCAAATCGTGGCTTCAGATTTAGCACAGGGATCCGTTGGAAAAGGAAGTGATATGCTCAAAAGGATACAACGTCGCCCTGATGAGTTAGGGCGGCTTGCACGGAGTTTTTTCGCCATGGCGAAGGAGATTCGGAAGAGGGAAAAACGACTCTCCGAGTGGAATGCAAACCTGGAGAAAACGATCAAGGAGCGCACATCAGAGCTTGCTGCTGCCATGGATAGGGTGGAGAAAACGAACCGCGCCATGAGGGCCGAAGTCTCCGAGGCGGCCGCCTACTCGAGAGCCGTCCTCCCAAAGAAAATGAAGGGAGCCGTGGAGACCGATTGGGTTTTTGAGACCTCCTCCCAGTTGGGGGGGGATTCCTTCGGATATCATTGGATCGACGAGAATCACCTCGCTCTCTATCTCCTCGACGTCTGCGGCCATGGTGTTGGAGCCGCGTTACTCTCGGTGAGCCTTGTTAATGTCCTCCGTACGGCTTCACTCCCAGGTACCGATTTCCACGATCCGGCGGCGGTACTGACCCGACTCAACACTTCCTTTCCGATGGAGAACCACAATGACATGTATTTCACGGCTTGGTACGGGGTCTATTCACTCACCACAAATCAACTGCGGTATGCCTGCGGAGGCCATCCTCCAGCCGTTATGATTGGAGGCGAGGGTACTGTCTCCTTACTTCCCGCCAAGGGACCGGTTCTAGGAGCGTTCCCAAAAGCAGAGTTTGAGAATGCCGTGTTTCAGATGACTCCGCCTTCCTCATTCACTTCCCCATCAAGGCTCTACCTTTTCAGCGACGGGGCTTACGAGATTGATCGTCAGGGCGGGAAGATGATGAGTTATGAAGAGTTTGTGCAGATCCTCTCGAAAACTGGGGGAGAGGAGAGAATTCCCTCTATTATTGAAAGACTCCGAAAAGAGAACGGAAGCGATCTCTTTGTGGATGATCTTTCATTAGTTGAATTCAGCTTCTCCAACACTGAAAGAAGTAAAAACTCCGACGACCCTGAAAAGCCCTCCCACTCCCAACCTCAGTCTCAACAGTCCTCAAGTCGCTCCATAACTATCGTTAATTCCCTGCCCGAACTGCAACGCCTCCTTTCCTTCACCTCGGAATTTGGATCCCTCGCAGGGATATGCCGGGAAGATATGATGGATCTTGATGTCATTATCGAGGAGGTTGTCACCAATATACTTAAGTATGGGAAACTCGACCCGGATGCGGAGGCTTGTACCGTCAAACTAACGCGGAAGGAAAACCTTTTGGAGATTTCGGTATCAGATCATGGGATTCCCTTCGACCCTCTGCTTATGCCCGAGGTCGATACAACACAAGGAATCGAGGAGCGTCCAATCGGGGGGCTGGGCATTCACTTTGTGAGGAACCTCACTACCTCGCAACACTATGAGTACAAGGATGGAAAGAACTGGTTGATTCTGACCAAGGAACTAACGATCCCAAGTGATTTCGAAGTTTGATGTGAAGATGAATAGTGGCGCTTGATTCCCACCCTGGCTTCCAAGCCGCCTCATTTCTCACTGCTCCGCTTTTCTTAGCGCTTCGGCATCATGTTGCGATAAGTCTGCACGACGAAAAATCGGATCATCAGGGAGCATCATCTGAAATGTCCGGTGACAATCCCAGAGAGCATGTCCCGTCGTGATCCTGAGTCCCAGCACATGGCCTCCCATGCCCTTATCATCACTAAGGAAATGGAAGTGGTAGCCAGGCACATTGATCCCCTTGATGTAGGGTGGGCAGCGAAAACCGATGAGTGTGCCGGCCACGTTATTGCATTCAAAGACAGCCTCGCTTTTTGCCACTTCGGCTAACGGGCGAAAAGGAGGGTGCTGGCGTGAGATGCTTCGAACCTTCATGACCGGAAACATCCCGTGAATCCTGATCGCCCAGAAGAAATTACGAGAACCTAGATGTCGGTCGAGCCAGCCCTGGAGTTGGCGTAGGGAGGTGATCTTGGGTAACGATGCAGCTTGCTCCCCTGTGAAGAAAGAGACCGTGGCAAAGGAAGTCTTTTCGCTGTCAGTTATGAGGTGAACCTTTCCATCGCTAGTGATCTGATAGAAGTCGCCGTCAAGGGCCAACATTTCACCATCAAGATGATTCACTGTACCAAGCCCGAAGTCACCATAACGACGGACTTCCGCAAAGGTTGCTGGACCATCGTAGATCCCCTGCATGAGAGCATCAATCGTGGAGAACTGGGAGAGGGTTTTGGCAGAGTGCATTAGAGGAGACAGGAAGTTCCGATACTCCGCTAGGTGTTCAAGTGAAACTGTATTATTTATACTCCGAGGGATACAGAACAACGAGGAGCTCGAAAATCCGTGCTTTCGATTATTCTACCGTGACACTTTTGGCTAGATTCCGCGGCTTATCCACATCGCATCCCAACTCCACGGCAATGTAATAGGCAAAGAACTGGAGAACGATGGAAGCAAGGATGGGAGTCAGGATTTCGGAAGCCTCAGGGATGAGGATGACATCGTCACAGATAAGGGAGAGTTCATTTCCCTTTCCCTCCGTACCAATCGCGATGACTGGACCTCCACGGGCCTTCACCTCCTCGATATTGCTCAGGTTCTTTGCAAAGACAGCATCATTAGGGGCAATGACGACGGAGGGGGTCTCCGGATTCACCAGCGCGATAACACCATGCTTAAGTTCCGCACTGGGATAGCCCATAGCGGCAATGTAGCTGATCTCCTTGAGCTTAAGCGCACCCTCGAGAGCCACGGGGTAGTTATACTGCCTCCCCATGAAGAGCATCACCTTGGACTGGGCATAACGGCGGGCGATAGCAGCGATTTCGACTTCCAGCTTGAGGACACGATCAATCTTGGCAGGGAGTTCTTCCAGTTCCGAGATGATCCGGCTTCCCGCAGAACTGGAAAGATTCCGAATACGTCCCAAGAGGAGGGCTATCAGGGTGAGGACCGTGACCTGCGAGGTGAAGGACTTTGTGGCAGCCACACCGATCTCTGGTCCGGCATGCATGTAGACACCGCCGTCACTCTCCCGGGCGATGGTGCTCGCGACATTGTTACAGATGCCCAGGGTACGGTGCCCCTTGCGCTGGCTCTCACGGAGTGCGGCCAAGGTATCTGCGGTCTCCCCGCTCTGACTGAGCACGAAGACCAAGGTATCCTTGGTCATGGGAAGGTTGCGGTAGCGGAACTCGCTGGCGTATTCGCATTCCGTCGGAATCTGGGCGAGCGACTCGATCAGGTACTCGCCGACCATCGCGGCGTGGAAAGCGGTGCCGCATCCGCTCAAAACGATCCGCTCAATGGAGCGGAGGTCACCATTGCTCATGTTGAGTCCCCCAAGCTTGGCGGTTGCCTCCTCGTGGGAGAGACGCCCGCGCATTGCGTCGGTAACGCTGCGCACCTGCTCATGGATCTCCTTAAGCATGTAGTGGGGGTACTCTCCCTTGTCGACATCCTCGTGACTCATGTCGACGGTAGTGACGTTGTATCCGGCTCCGGCTCCATCAATCGTGGAGAGGACGAATCCTTCGCCCGTAATGGCTGCAATCTC
>Ga0007804_1000166_pt1 | contig 26161 bp, 11 predicted proteins | sample CryBogCBE25Aug07_FD_60367 | JGI IMG/M metagenome (GOLD analysis project Ga0007804, IMG submission 60367) | Freshwater microbial communities from Crystal Bog, Wisconsin, USA - CBE25Aug07 | ecosystem: Environmental > Aquatic > Freshwater > Lake | place: Crystal Bog, Wisconsin, USA | collected... | reverse complement strand
ATTTTTGGCGGGAAAGTTGGAGGAGGGGGATGCAGAAGGGCCCGCAGCAGGCGGGGCCGGGGCGCGAGCGCCCCGGTCCCTCCTGCGGCGGGCGGCGGCGACACCGGATAGCGCAAAAAATTCAAAATCAATTCCGGCGCGTCAATCTTTTGTAGTCAACACGACGTAAATTTCGCACATTCCTTTTGCGCGCAACAGCCTGCTGGTTGATAAGATCCATTCTTTCACTAGGAGTAAGCTGCTGCACCAGCTCATCAACCAAAATCTCCGGCGCAGCACTGATCTGATCGTTATCCCACTACTCTATATCCGCACTCAAGAGCTCGTCGGGTGACTTCATTTACCGCTATGACGTCCATCGTCCCTAGGCCATATCCTGCAGTCGATCCGCATCCATTATCGCTCTCCGCTACCATTCCGGATAGTGTCGCTCCACAAATCTCTCCGTACGCATCACATCATCGCGCAGTGCTGGCACCAATAGTCGTTCTCTCCGAGCATCGTCTAAAGCCCAGGCATTATGATTACCGTATCTAGCTCGGTAAATAGCCAAAGAACGAGGAGCCACGGGTCGTCCAGGCGCCCCCAGCACAAAATGCCTAAATAGTTTCTGCTAGGCTCCCGCTAAATTTCTAAAAGCAGGAGTAAAACCCCACTTATTCAAATAGGGGCTTCGCTAGTGATAGACGTAGCGCGGGGCTCCAGGCACCTGCTGCACCATTCACACAAAGTTTTGGTAACACTCGATTAGGTCTTTATAGGCATCGAGGAGGGAGGGTCTAGTATTTAGGAGACGGAAAGTCCAAAACCCATGATGAAAGGGGTTTTCTCGGTTATCGTAATGCTGGAGCTATCTGCGTAGCTTTATCTTCTCATTGAGACTGTCTATGTAATCGGGCTGAGATCTGTCTCCGAAGCGCACGGTAAACTACTTTATCTTGGAAGGCTGGGACACGTTGTAGTAGAAGAACTTGACCGAATATTTCTTTTTCTTGTAGTAGTCAGAGTCCCGCAGGTTTACCGGCTGCTGGATCTAAACTATTTTGGAGAGCCGGTGATTTATCTTTTTGTGCTTGCTCGAACCGCGCTTCTTCAGATTGCCAAGAGGCCCCGACCGAGCTGTCTCCAGCACTGCTGGTGCCACATCCTTGAGGACCTGCTGCGGTGCCTCCACAGCGGTCTGCGACGCGCTCTAAGCGAGCGGAGCGGCGTGCTCATAGGCGTACTGCGCGAACTGTCCCACGCCGAAGAAGGGGTTTGAATTGAAATTCCCCGAATAGTTCTAGTCAAAGAAGTGGGGTTGCGTAACTATTGGATACTTCTGCGAATCCTCCTAACCCGCGACGCGAAAAGACATTACCGGGCACCGAAACAATAGACCTAAAGATTTTTTCTTAATTTGAATACGAAGCAGATAGACTAGGGACGAGCAATATAAATAATTAATTCATTATAGGTCCGCAGAGGTGGGAGGCCGCTCTTTATAGACGTAGCCCCCTTCGGCAGCGTTCCACGCAACCGTCATTGAGGCTTTCGCGAGATAGGCAGCCACCGACTCAAAGGGACGCGTCTCGTTGTAGCCGAGCCCCTTTCCCGGAAGCAGTTCGCGCGTGAGGACGAACTGGAGGCGCTTGTCGGAGGCTACAACCTGCATGCGCTTGCGCCCCTTGCGGATAGACTGCTGCGGAATCCGGGCGCTCAGGTTGCGGGCGAAATCGTCGAACAGGTCCTCGCCCTTGCGCTGCTGCAGCACGTCAGTGAGGGCATCGTACTGCGCGTGCGCGAAGCGCTCTTCTTCCGCGCGCAGCCGCTCAACCTCGTCCTCGTGCGCGCGGAAGAAGACGCCCTTCGTCTTGATGTGCCAGCGCCCGCCGTGCCGGTAGCGGTAGAACTTGGCCCCGAAGACCTGGATCGCTTCGAGACCCGCGTACTCGACCTTCAGGTCTCCGAGCGTCTCCGCGTGACAGCCCGCAGTCACGTAGGCGTCCTCACCAATATTGCGGCACTGCGTATCGCGCCGCGGCAGGTAGCTCGTCCGGACGATATCGCGCGCCGGCTCGAACGAGTCAGGGGCGTCGACCACGATCGAGTCCGTATCGCAGTAGCAGATTCTTCGGTCCGCGCCGGCCACGAGCCGGTACATGGTCGTCAGGAGCTGCACGCGGGCCTTCGAGGCAATAAAAGAGGCGACGTGCGTGATCCGCTGCTCCGCCCGAACGGGCAGGTACTCCTCCGGTCGGAGGCAGGTGAACTTGGCGAGGTCCATGTCGTCCGCTATCGGCTGCAGGTTGAGGCGCAGCTTAGCGGCGTCGCGGAGCGTGAGTCCCTGGCTCTGCAGGATTGAGGCCTGGCGCTGCGCGACCAGGACGTCGTAGTCCTCCGCCGACAGGGCTCCGAGCTGGTCGCGCGTGAGCATAAAAAAGGACTGCTCGTAGGTCTTCATGCCGAAGCGCCCGTAGACATTGTTCATCATGAACTTGAGCGTCGCAGCCTTCGCGTCCTTCTTCTCGCGCTTCGCGCGCAGCCGCTCCGTGTAGAGCACGCCCGCAGCGCGCAGCAGACGCGAAGAGTCCGTGCAGTCCAGCTTCCGGCGGAGAATGAAGATCGCGCCGCGCAGGGTCGACAGCGCAGCAATGAGCTCCACGCCCCAGACCCAGAGAGGGGCCTCCCGGTCCTCGAATGTACGCACGTAGACCTTCTTCACCTCCGGGCCCTGCTTGACGGGGACCGGAAACCATCCGTACTGAGCGTCCGGACCGAGATCGAACCGGATCAGCTCGTAGATGGCAAAGGGATCGAGACTCAGAGACGTAGCCTCGACCTCGACGCGCGTCCCCGCAAGAGAGAGCGCAGAGGCCATGCACGTCGGCAGTCGACCGGAGCACATCACCGAGGGATAGAGAGAATTGATGTCGAGGTACCAGAGCTTGCGCCCGGGGCGCGCAGTGAACATCCCGAACACTAGCGGCTGGACATAGCCGCCGCGGTAGGAGGCGCGCACCACTTCGTGGCAGTCGCGCGCGCAGTTTGCGCCGACGTGAAGCCCCGGCAGAGTCAGGTACCGGACAAATAGGTCGTACGAGAGCTTGGCAATCGTCGGCTTGAGGACCCAGAGCGGCACGTCCGGATCTTCCGCGGCGAGAGAGGCACCGCGGAACTCGTAAAGCAGGTCGACTATCAGACGGTTGAAGGCGCCGACGGCCTCGCGCATGCAGGTCACGTCCTGGCGGCAGTAGTCGATCACGCGCAGGCGAAATTCCGGCTCCGAGCGTTCCCACTTGGCGAGGGAATCAATCGAAAGGGCCTCGTGCGCGTTGAGCTTGCCCGCCACGCCCATCGACTGCGCAAACGACTGCAGAGACCCGCCGCCGACCATATCGCGCGCGTCGAGGAGCGAAGCAATCCCGCCAAAGGACATGACCTTCGGGTTAGAAGGCGTGCCGACCAGCTCAAAGTCGAGGGCGCACGCGTTGATGATCTCGGCCATCAGGAACTGCGAGTCGAACTTGCGACCATTCCAGGCGAGCAGCTGCACCTTCGGAGAACCCCCCGCGCAGCGGTAGCACCACATCACGAGCTCGCGCACGTAGGAGACAAACTCCTGGACGCAGCGACCGCCCGCGAAGACCTGCTCGCGCGCAAGCAGCTCCGGAAGCTCGAGGTGACGCCCCACCAGCTGGATCTGGGCGACAATGAGGTAGGCCGCCATGTCGAACTTCGAACCGAGCGCCTGCGACTTCATGGTCGTCGTGGTCTCGATATCGTACCAGACCAGGATCACGTGTCGCAGCGGCAGCGTCTGCACCGCCGCGTAGAGCTCAAAAAAATGACGGTACGCGCCAACGTCCTGCAGACTCCCCGCGGCGTCCCACTCCTGGCGCGCGGCCGGATGCGTCACGGGCGTGTTCCGCGGCAGCTGTCCCATCTGGATCTTCTTCTGGGGCTGTGCGCGCTGGATGTGCTCGTTGCTCGTGTCCGCAATTGCAAACTGCAGTCGCAGCACCTTCAGGACGGGCTTCATGGCGGCACGGCGCGTCACCGGGATCACATGCCCGTGCTGCGAAGCGAAGAAGAGATCACGGTACCGCTCGAGCAGGACAAACGCCCCGACAGATCGCTTTACGGCACGCTCGCGCACGTCCGTAGCCTCCGAGTCGGAGACGCACGCGTAGTAGACGAAGATCTCCCCCTCCACAAATTCGGTCTCGTCGAGCTCCGGGGCGAGACCCGCGGACACCGAAAGGTCGCGCGCTGCAGAAAAACAGGCATCAGACCGCGCCTCGATCAGACCGTAGACGGTGCTCTCGCGGAAGAGATCAACAAAGGGCGGCAGCGTCTCCCAGATCACGATGCCCTGCGCAAGCACGAGGTAGAGAAAGACGAGGAAGGCGCAGCCGAGGTCCGGGAATCTCGACTCGAGCGCGTCAAAGGTCGGATCCTGCTGCGCGCGCAGACGCACCTCCATCATCGAGGAGTCGTGCCAGTTGGAGGCCACCGTCGGCAGGTACCTGAAGCGCAGGGGCGCGCCATTGACCTGCTACGGGTCCATCTGGCGCAGCATCATGAGGTTCTGGACGTGTTTGTAGCCGTTCATGCCGGAAATCGCGTTCGGGTTGGCGCAGACAATGCCGCAGCGGTCGATGTTGAAGGTCAGCGCAGCCTCGCCCCTTTCGCAGAGCAGGTCAAAGATGTTCGCGATCGCGGTGCCCGAGCCGTCACCGTCCGGATCCTTCATGGCATCGAAGGGGTTCTCGAAGTCGCGCTCGTCGTAGTCGTCCAGGAGGTTAAAGTTCTCATTGAGCCAGGCCATGTACCGCGGTCGGTCGATCGTGTCCTCACCGTTCGGGCGCGGGAAGAAGAAGGCGTTCTGGCGTACCGGATCGAATTTGAGAAGACGGAATACCAGGTCGTGAAAGAGCTGGTAGCGGAACTGCTGCACGACCAGGTCCATGGAGGTCGCGGCCTCCGGACGCATCGAAAAGTTGACGCCGAGCGACTTATTGTAGCGCGTCTGGGCCTGCTCTGTCAGATCCATAGCGTCGTCGTCAAGGGGTTGTTCGCCCACACCCGGAGGGTTCCGCTGGAAGCGAAAATCTAGGTCACTCGGTAGGCCCTCGCGAAGCGCTACCGAAATCCCCACGCGCATATTGACGCGGACACAGACCCACTCCTCGCCCGCCCCGCGCATGGTAGATTCCGTAAAATTACGCACCACTACGCGCAGCTGGTTCGCCATGTACTGGCACACCAGCGGTCGGTTATCGGCCGGTCTGTAGACCCTCAGGTCCTCGCCGAACCCTCCGTAGGTACCGAACGACCCCATGTCCCGGTAGAAGACCGACATCTGCACGCCGTCACGCACCCGGTCCTGCCAGGGTGTCTTTGTTTTCGCGCCGTCGAGAGGCTGCATGAATACGTCCTGGAGAATAAAGGCATTCCCCGAGTAGTCGCCCGCGCGCGCACGCTCCGCGCAGGCCGCCTGGATCACGATGAGCGAGATATCGCGCAGCGGGAGACCGCGAAAGAGAGAGCCGAGAAGCTCCCGCTGCGGGCCCATGCGCACCTCCACCGACGTGTTGAGGTTTACGTTCTCCGGAGCGTAAAAGAGAATCATGAGCAGGGACAGAGAGGTGCCCAGTCGCGCGAGCATTGCCTCGTTCTGCTCCTCCTCCATCTCCCGGATGGTGAAGTGCATCAGGGCGTCGACCCAGGTCACGAGGCGCATGTACTGGTGCAGGTTGACCTGGAAAAAGGAGTAGAGCGGCTGACCGAGGTTAGTCTCCTCGGCGAGGATATCGTTGACGCGATAGATCATGTTCTGGATATCGCGCATCAGCTCATTGAACCGCAGGGCGCGGCGGCCGAAGCGGAAGTTCTCCAGCCCGTAGTCCTTCAGGGCCTGGGCGATGATCGTCGAGAACACCGTGTGGACCTTGAACTGGAGGTCTGTGCCGTAGGGGCGTCGCGGCAGCACGCCGTACTGCGCGAACTGCCGGCGGTGGTGGTCCAGGAATCGGTCGCGGTAGTACTCGTTCAGGCCGTTCTCCTCCTCCGCCTGGAGGTGCGCGAGACCGACGAGAGCGAAGCGGAACGACTCGATCGGGATGCGCGCGTTCGTGAGAGACTGGAGGTAGCCCCCAACGCGGTAGTTGCTGACAGAGGGGGCGTCAGCGAGGGATTGCGGATCCTCGACGCGTCGCACGTAGCCCAGATCCGAAAACACGGGCAGAAACTCGGTGCAGATGACCGAAAGCAACTCCACGATAAGAGTCTGCTGGGTGCAGACCCCGGTGTAGATGCGCGCGAACTCGTTGGCGACGCGCCGGGCCTCGGCCGGGCTGCTCACGTTCAGGAAAAATTGTTCCTGGAACTCCTCGTGCGGCACCTCGTCCGGCATGTAGGAGAACGCCACAAGCGCCGACATGTTCGGCTGCGCAACGCCCCGCATCGTGTGTCGCACCGGCGTCGAAATACCCTTGCGCAGCCGGGTATTAATGGCCTGCTCGAAGACGTTGTTGCGACGCCTGCGCCCCGGGACCACCACCTCCTCTACCTCCTCGGGCGGTTCGTCAGGGGGCAGTTCTTCCTCTTCGACTGGACGCTCCGGCCGGACAGCGCGACGGCGCGCAGGAAGTGCCTCTCCGAGTTGCTACGCCCGCAGTCGCTGGGCCTCTTCTAGTGGCGTGCCTCTGTCGGCACGAGGTCTCAGTACGCGCTTCTGCATAGATATAAAGAATGCGCGAAAATTCGAATTTTTGATAAACTTTAAAAAATTTGCGCGAAAAAATAAAAGGACAATATTTAAAGCACAAAATACTATTTAATAAAGAATCCATTCCGGATTTAGGGCAGCCAATCAAAATCGAGATTCTAAAATCACGAGCGCTCATTCGCAAATTTCCTCTGAATAAAATAGCGAGAGCTGTTAATTAATCCATCCAAAGCCGATTCCGGGTAGCCAATGACATGCGAGATCACGCAATTCGACACCCTTGTCACACAGCCAATCAAATACACGGGTTTTACCCTCATGACCTATAAATCTTTCGCACCTCATGGCTAATAAAGAAATAAATCAAAAAAATAATTAATATAAACAAATCTCCCCCTCCCCCTCCAAATCCTCTAGAACCGACAAGGGATGAACCTCATCAACAAGATGCAGCAGCACAAGCAGCTCAACAACTACCCGCAGGTAGCACCGCTGATCCAGAGACAGCGCGAGGGCAACCAGCACCGCTACAACAGCTACTTCTTCTACGACCAGGTCCACATGGAGCGCCACATGAACGGCAGGTACCTGGACGAGGACGAATCCGACAAGCACCAGAGGGACAACTGGAAGCTGCGCCAGGACATCATGCTCGCCATGACGCCCGAGCAGAGCGCCGCCAAGTTTCCGCCACTGCACTTCCTGCTCGCCATGACCATGCCCGGCTACCCGAACCCCGAAGACATCCACGTCCGCATCACCGTCGCCCCGCCCTCCGCGACCAACCCTCGGCTGTGCCTCACCACGGCCCGCGGCATCCTGCGACACTGGCTGCGCTCCTACAGCAGCGGAGAGCGAAGCCAGAGCCAGATAGACAACAAGAACATGCAGATGGAGCTCTGCACCCAGCTGGGAGACTTCTACAAGGACGCAGCCAAGGCCTTCCTGAAAAAGGTCGACCCCCACGACACCCACTACAAAAAGCACCACCCCGACCTACCAGGCATCCGTCACGCAGATCTCGTAGCCACAGACCTGCGCAAGCAGTCGCCCGACCCGGTGAAGCGCCTGAAGAAGAACGACGGTACCTCCCCTCCGCGCATTCAGGACTTCCACGAAGTCCACCCCAACGAAGTTGAACTCCCTCCCGAGGTAATATCTGCACTGAGCCGGTGGAGCATCGGCGAGAAGCAGTGGATCTCCGGCAAGGTCTACGTCTCGTGGGACCACCGGATGACCGTCAAGTAGGGCCTCGAAAAGAAGATCTACTTCTCGGACGGGTTTGAGGTCTCCATCTTCCAGACGATCAAAAACCTGATCCACAGCCACCCATTCCGCAGCAGCGTCACCCACAACAAGCAGGCTGCGCACACCTCATTTATGTACCACCACTATCCCGGTCCCGAGTGCGCTTCCCTCTACGACATGATCCTCCGGCAGCTTGCGATGATCCTCGACAAGATGGGTGCCGGGGACGCTACCATGCCCGAAAAGGGCATGAACGCGAAGGAGCTCTACGAGCGCTTTCCTATCTCGGACATGCTCGACTCTCCGCCCGGATCCCCCTCCTGCGAGTCGCCATTTCGTGACTTTCCGCAGGTCCATCCCGACCCCTGCGGAGAGGACGGAGGTGAGGTTAAAGCCCTCCCCTTCAATGGACACGGAGGAGTTTCTCGCCTGGTTGTCAGCTCTTCCGGACAACTGGGACCTGTGATCCACATTCCGCGCGAAGAGGGAGCCGTCACCGCAGCAGAGATCAAGCGCCGCCCCCAGAAACAAAGCTCGCTGATCCAGAGACCCGGAAAGCTGCTGTTCCGCGACCCCACCGAAGAACCCGAGGAAGAGGACGAGACTCTGCAGTGAATTCCGCACAGGCCGCCCCTGCGCAATTTATCCGATCCGCACGCTCCCCTCCGAGTACCCCGTGCTACTTTGCCATTAACATCCGACCGTAACCCGTTCTATTTATCTGCTCGTATCGCTCTAATGTTTTGAAAAACTATCACCCGGGTCTTTAAGGATTATAATAAATAAATAAAAAATAATGGGGAAGAAGTTGATTCCGGTTCAGCAGGACATTTCAGACTAGCAGGAGCAGTCGGACGAGGAAGACTCTGACATCCTGCAGCAGATTGAAGAGCTAAAGCGCAAACACGTGCAAAAAGTAAACAAGGACATTCAAAAGACTCCGAGCGTGACGACCCCTGCGCCGAAAGGTAAGATTTCCACACTCACCCCCGTGCAGACCCAGAGGGCGCCCGAGGTGCACCGCAAGAAGACACCGGAAGAGATTCGCCAGGAACGTATTGCGCGTCTGACTCAGGTCCGCGCAAATCGCCAACTCCAGACGGGCAGTCAGACAGCGAGCTAGACTCTGAAGACTTTCCCCGTCTAGTCCTCGTAAAGCGTACCGCCGTAGTCTGTCGCACCTGTGCCATCCACACAGCCAAAGACTACGCCGCACACCAGACCGGATAATCCGCACAGGGATAAGTGGTCCGACCAGAGCATGATTCTAAACATTTCAGTTCCGACGCTGATTCCGGACCAGCACGTAGTGAAGAAAAAGAAGTACCAGATAAGATTTACCTACCGTGACGCGCAGGGGAAGATCAGGGAAGCTACTGTGCGGTTCGGCTCCACCGAGGGCAAAGACTTTACCGATTCCCAGAACGAACACCACAGGAAGCGCAACGAAACGCGTTATGCATCATCGACATGTCCGCTGGATAGCAACTACTGGCGCTACTGGATTTGCAATACGGAACCTACCATGATTCTTGCCTACTGTAGCTACATCCAAAAGCACCTGTCGGGTGCTATGCACTGATGGGGAAGCTTTGCAGTAGCAGACCCGCGGCACGTCTCTATAATAAATAAATAAAAAATTATTCCCGTATTCTATAATTACGTACATTACCCCATTTGTTTAGTGTTATTGGGTTTCCTAGCGTTTTTTTTTCTGAACTGAGCCATGCAGCAGCGCTAGGATAAATACGCGCACAAATTTAAAGCCGTAGAGGCACAACACATCGAGCCCGAGCACGAAATATATTCAGATCCCTCTTCTGATGGGGACAACACTATGGATATTGATAGTGCTCCTGACGACAGGTCTGCTGTGGCTAACGAGCAGGTGCCTGAGCGCATAACCATCCGACCACCGGACTACGAGGTCCGCGAGAAGGGTGTGCGCCTGCTAGACTCGGAAGTTATTCAGAAGCACTTCTCTACCCTAATCGTTGGACGCCCCGAGTCTGGGAAATCACACCTCCTATACGAATACGTTACCAACCCGTAACTCTACGCGCACAAGTTTAACAGGATCATATTCGTAACACCCCTGCGCAAAGTAGGTAATATTATACTCCAGGGATCACCATTCTGGTGCGAGAAGTTTGACATTAGTTGGATTCGGGCGAAGATCGACGAGTTTGCGCAGGAAATAGTAAATAGATATCCTACTAAGCAGGCTATTGAAAAGGTACACGGCAACCGCGTAGACCCCATAAACATGCTCTTCGTATTTGACGACTGCATCGCAGAGATTCGCAAGGCACAGTACGACCCGCTGCTCAAGGCGCTCTTCTTCAACCGGCGACATGTGATCCCGTACGGGTGTGTCAGCATACTCGCGACTACGCAGTACTACACGGAGCTGCCCAAGTCTCTGCGCTCAAACCTCACGGGACTGGTAGTCTTCAACTGCACCCCGAAGGACTGGAAGAATATTCAACAGGAAACGCTGCACACCGGCAGCGGGGTTTCCCTCGAAGTGACACGTATTGTCAAGCAGATATTCTCCAAGCCCCGACAGTTCGTCTACATAAACATCGATACCGGTGTAATGTACTATGGATTCTCGAATAGAATCAATGATAGCGCTGAGGAACCTGCCGGAAAGAGGGTTAGGATCGAATGATTTTATACCTTCCTGTAGCTACTGCTCAAACCTTTTACCGTATATAATATAATCGTTGAAAAAAATTATTATTTCTCTATCTTTTTTTTCCGCGTTCGTAATGTCCATATGGTCTTCGATTCTCAGAGGCATAGCGCCGATCGCTAGCTCACTGGGCTCTGCTGCTATCACCGGTCTCGCGGGCTACGTATCATCAAAAGCCGGAGACTATCTCAGCAAAGCGTTTGCCCCGCCCCAGCCGGAGAATTTGCTGGGCACCGTTAAACCTGCCGCAGGATAATACCTCGGAAATGTTAAAAACCAGAATTCGTTTACGCAATAGATGGCCACGGCCCTTAGACCGACCGTTATGCAACACCTGGATTCCCTCCGTAACAATCTGACTGAGCGTCTACGGGGACCGGTGCAGGGCTACCAGATGTAGCCGATGTTTGCAAGTTAGGGTCGCCCGTCTTACTTTATGTCGCAGGCGGCAAACCCGTACGCACAGCAGTACCGCGTGAGTGGCTACGATTAGTACGCCCCGGAGGAGGACATGTACTACGACTAGCCGCAGCAGTACAACTAGGTGTAGTACGCCCCGTTCGGAACTAGTCAGGCAGCGCGTTACCCGGATATGACAAGCTACGGGGGCGGGATGATGAACGTAGCGCAAACCGCCGCTAACAATCAGGGCAAGGGGTTCTCGGGCTATACATACGGCCTAAATGGAGCTCCTGAAAGATAGCTATCGAACGCTAGTTATCTGGGATAGCGCCCGGACAATGGAAGCTCATTCGGGTCACTGCAGCCCACGGCGGTACCCACCAGATAGCCCATGTTTTCGGGAGACCGGATGCGGTAGGGTACGCCCGCCAATGCCGTCGATACCAATATCGGATTCTATACTCAAGACTACTGAATTTACCCCCGCCTCGCCTACCTGCCCCAAATTTTCATGTTAAAATCCTTTTTTTTTTCTTTCATTCTCGTTATTAGATTAAAACGATAAGGGGGGTAGCTGTAATAAATAGATCAGGGATTACGGATGTACATAGTAAAATTATAGATCCATAGCTATTGGTCTTTCGGAAGGTTCGTATCCCAGCTGAACTGGATGGCATCATTATATAGCACTCTGGGGCTGGCCAGATATGAGACTACATCGCCCGGATGCAGCGTAATCGAGCACTGCGGGAGACCATTAACCTGTATCTCAAGATCTATCCGTTCGAGCTATTGACATCGGATGAGAATTTCGTTATCTTTAAGATCCATATCCTGCTCAGAGTGTCCTTCGTAAGACTGGTTCAGCATATTCTTGAGGTCGTAGATATAGCTATCGCTTTATATGTACGCATATAAGCTCGGGGTGTGTGTTATCGTCGCGTACAGCCCGTTCTGGTTGGATCCAGTGAACTGCTCGCGCTGGGTACTGCAGAATATTCGCCGAACCGGTGCATTGTTTTCGTCGAAAGAAATAAGCCCCGAGTCTATATTCATTGACGCAGAAAGGTTTATCTGTATAGAATCGGGAATAAGGTTGAATTTGCTGATCTAAGTGCCCGGATTTGTCTGGGAGAAATTCAAATTCGCGCATTCAAGCACCGACCGCTCAACGCCAAGTACAACATAGTCATTCTTTTTCACATACGACTTGTATTTGTTGAGAGGGATAGACAGATTGGCAGACTGAAATGGAAATCGCTGTAAAAACGAATTTTGCGTAGGATTCATGAAAGAAAAAATAATTGTTATTTCATAAAAAAATCATCCGCGCACGAGCTTTTTCTAATTCTGTGGCGTATCTCTTCTACTCTGCTCTTGTTGCGATATCGCTTTGTAACGAGCGAGCCGTCTCGTGACCCATTCGCGTTATTGCTTTGACTTGCATTTCCTCGTCGAGCTCTAATTTCATATCATCCATTATCTTTGTTAATAGTAGTTATAGCTAGTCGGGTGGCTACTGCGCGACCTATAGTTATAACGCGTTGACGAGTTTGTTGAGATCTTTTACAAACTTGGCATTCTCGTACTCTTTTTTAAACATATATCCGAGCTCATTAGCATCCTGCTGTGCCAATTTTAAACTACCATCTGTTAAATCGTTAGGATTCAGAACACCCAGCGCGAAACGACCTGCTCCTATGCGCTCATCCTTCAACCGGCGGAGCTGTGCGGCATTGAGGCTTGCCTGTTGATTCAGATACTTTCCATTGAGAGTGGTATCTTCGAGTCTTTGATCGTCAAGCTCGCCGCCCAGCAAAAACATCGCGTAAAGAACACTTTTTTTATTATTTATGTGTTAACGGAAGATAGAGTAGATAAATATTATAGACAGTACGACGATTCAAAATATATATGAAGCCCTCACTCGGCTATGAGCCTCTGCCTTCTTCTCATGTATGTCCGTTATTCCGTGTGACTTGGCTACTGCTTTTTTAATAGCCTCTGGGACCTGTTTTCCGTATTTGCGTGCCAAGGCTCCTACTGCAGACTCGAATGCGTTCATAACTATGCGGAAACTACTACCAGGTTCATTCCACACCCGACTTTAATTCATTGGAATTGCGTCAAAGGGTCTAATATCAGAGTCTCCAAGAGTTACCCGTGATGAAGCGAGCGAACCGTAACCAGAACTCGGAGTCACCCTCCGAGCGCTCGCCAAGCTTGTACGCGAGGGAGTGCTATAAAGCATCGCCCTCTAGTCCGCCCCTCCCGGGTAGCGCGATGGCGTGGGCGGTGCTCTGCGGGGCACCGCTGAGCCTTCGTCGTCAAAGTCTACCAGAATCCTCGGAGGTGTACGGGGAGGGTCCGCTCTCCCTGGAACAAGCCGCGAGGGAAGGGTAAACATCGGATGTCTTCCTGGTACCGCAATCATGGTTTCTGTTAGCGGAATTCCTCCGAAATGGAAGCTTGGGTCTATAACAACTCCTCGCGTATCTACAAGCAGATGACCCCTGGAACGACTTAGCGAGCTATCTAACAGGGCAGATTGGCCCCTCGATGCCATATATTTCTAAAAGAATATATCACTAAAACTACAGATCACACTCGGCTTTGTAGTTCTGGATATTGATCCTTTTCTGGCGTTGTATAGCATATAGAGCACGCGTAACGCCTGTTTGAATAGACCGGGGCATCTTAGTTTTAGAAAGTTCACTAACCCTTTGTGCAAATGTACGCACAAGGACTTCTAGATGGTGGCAGGAATCTTGTGGCGATTCTACGACTAGAATTCGGTGTTCCTGCACGGGTTGGTCTATGCTATCGTTCATCTTTCTAATTACATGCCGGTCCATTGATGCAGGAGCGCGTAGACCCATCGAAATCGGTATCTGCACGTGTCTCGTCAAAACATCACTACCTCCTACGTGGCCTGGTTCCATAGATCAATAGCAGATTTTATCTTTTCGCCGTATTTAGCGATTGTTTTATTTTTCTTCCCGCCACTGCGTCCGGTATTTACTAAATCTAGCAGAGAGTCCCGTGACTGTCGGGCAGGCCTTTCAATCGTTCTGTACTCTTGGACTACTTCTATTTCAGGGGGTCTTACCACAAGCCTGTCCCATACGCGCAGACGTCCCTCTTATTATGTGATTGGAACCGTACGCATTGGCTATTCTTGTGCTATGTCTATATCAACGGGAGGAGGAGGCACACGTTGGGGTTCGCTGTAGACTCTTAGCTCTGCCGGTTTAGTTTATGGCGGTGCCAGTGCTGCAGACAGCTAGGTCGTAAGGTCTCCTGCCATTTGTTCGAGAGGTCCGGGTTATCCGAGGCCTTAGACCTGTCGCGTGGTTGTTGTCGGCGGTTGGTTCCATACGCGGAGTGGCTGCGGCTGTGGCTGTGGTTGGGATCGTGTCAATCTTTGCCATTCCTCTCCTGTCGGTCCTATCGGTCGTTGAGCTGTGAGGGGTATCGGTCGCGGCAACGTTTCCGGCCTCTTCCATGTGGGCAGCTGCATTCCAGGTATGCGCGCTGCCATTTCGTAACGGTTATCTACCTCGCGAACTCCTGCTGAGTCGACTCCGGTACCAGATGGATTAATTGTTGATAGGCGTAGCTGTTCGAAGCTCATGGACGACGCTAGCTCGGGCGCGGGTGGCTAGACTGGCTGCATCAGCCGGAGCTGGTGCAGAGCCTCTGCGCTCATCGGATTCAGAACAGGAGGTCCCAGTGCTCTCAGGGCCGTTGGTGGTGCGGCTGGCTGGTATCCGGGAGGAAGCTAATAAGCTCCCAATCCGGGGATAAGCATCGGAAATACCAACGGAGATGGGACAAACGGAGGTGGTGGTCTGTATCCCAGACCTCCAGTGAGAGCTCCGACGGCCCTACTGATGCTCTGCGCATCGAGTTATAGCTGCCTTGCAGCATCGGCAACAGCAGTCGCAGGATTTGCTGCGGGCAGGGCAAGTACAGGGGCCGGAGCGGGAGCTCCAGCTTTTGGACCGGGGAATCGGGAATCTGGGTAGTGGTGTAGTAACGGGGCTGCCGGGGGTAGCCCTCCTACTGCGGCAGTTCGCGTTTATTACGCCCAGTAATCAGCGAACTATCGGGCATAGTCAATGCCGATTTTGTCATCCGCGAGATCTTCGTTTAAATCTAAGGGCACAGATGTCGTAGCTCTTGATTTCGGCGGCTTGCGCACCGACTCTGTCCAATCTACCAAGGGTTTCTCATCCGCCCCGGGAATGACCAAATCCCGCGGGACGCCCCTGTCACTAACCGGCTTATAACTTATAGAAGGTGTTTTGGCTGTAGTCAGCACCTTGCCTTTTCCGGCTTTTCTCTCTGCCGCAGGGACGAGCGAGAGCAGCGGTTCGGTGCCGGGCGCAATGGCAAGGCGGACAATCTTGCCCAGACCGGCGGTTTTGATCTTATCCGAGAGTGCTGGTCTTTCGGAGACTGTATCGCGTAAAAGGGTGTCTGGTACTTTGAGCTTGAATGTTGGCGTGATTAATCGTTCTGTTGTGTCGGTGAGGAGATCCGCGTATTTGCTAACCTTGGATTTGGTGTCGACTATAGTGGCGGTGCGCGCGGCCGTAGTTGTCTTTCCGACTACTGCTGCTAGAGCTCCGGCTTCGGTGGGATCAGCCTTAGGAGCATCATCTGTGTAGAGATCGCGGATATCGATCATAATACTTTCAATCGCCTATTGGATGTATTCTAGGTAGACGTCGAATATTTCCTGTGATAATCCGTGCTGCCGCTTGATTAGGTCGACCACTGTTACAAGAGCTAGAACCATATGTCTCAGCGGGTCTTCGTATTGCGGGTACCCGGACTACTGAAAGAGTTGATGCCAGACCTGCTCGGCCAGTTCCTATTCATCCGGAGCCAGTTTGAATATATCCCGCATATAGCTAACAGCTCTTTTAGTAGACTAACCTGTTTCTCCGAGCATTCTTCGTATAAGCTACATGTCCTTGATCATGGGTATTGTTTTGGGGATAGACGGTTCTTTCTAGGCATCTTGTAGTTATTGATGTAAACGATTGATTATATCCTCTGCCGTTTTGAGCTGGGCCTGCGCGTCGCGAAGTTCGTCTTCCGTGGTATCTCCTGTGATACGAGCTCCTCGGAGAGTTGTGTTGCTGCTGATGTCCCGGCGTGCCCTCTCAACTTCGTGGAGAGCAAGGGCCTGTGCTGCACGCTACGAATACAGGTCGTGTTGTACCTTCTACATTATATTGCTGAGTTCCTGTCTTTTGGTTTCGTACTGTGCGTCTGTAAGTGATGTTTTGTAGTTATCGAGTTGACGGCTTTGCATAAATGCGAGTGTAAACAAATGGATATCCTGTTGTACGTTTACGCCGTACGGCGCCATTGATGCTTGAAGATCTGTTAAATATGCCTAAATAATATCCTATAGCTATTGCGTTGCTGATTTTAATTCTTCGATCTATAGATTTTGTTTGCTGTATCTCTTAGGAGGTCGCAGAGCTGCAGCGGCAAGCTGAACCGCCTCTCCTGCCCTAATCAGAGCGGTTTTTGTATTTGCGAGCATGGATATTTCGGATGCAAATGCGGATTCGTCTTCGTAGATTTTCTGGACCGTATCTGCGTGTTGTTCCTTTGTTTATTAAATCATTTTCGATACGGTCGAAAAGTCTTGGGTAATAGCCCCTTGTATTGACCATGTGGTTTTGTCGATTGCTTCGATCCATTCCAACGGGTTGATAGAGTCGAGCGGTGGTTATAAAAGGATTATTCTTCTGTAAACATTCGTTGGCGTGCTGGGCTGAATACTCCGGTACAGTATCTCTACTTGATTGTACAGTTCACGCATTTCTTTTATTCCGATAGGCGAGTTTTGAATGTCGGTAGCCGCAGCCTGTATTCGGAAAAGTTATGTGTTCATTTCACCTACTGTTCGCAGAATTTCTTCGTAAAACAATGCCTATTTTGATAGCCCTCTTACTCGGCTAGCAAGCTCTAATTCCCGGTTACGGTTATCTGCGTCAGTCTGGATTCTCTTATCGTGGGTTTGGATATCTGTTTGTGTAGCTAGATCCGCAATATTGTTAATTTGCTGCTAGACTATTTGTGTCACTGTTTGGATGACAGTGGTCTGCACTGACTCTGGCGCGATAGCTATAAGCTACTCGGTTTGACTTGCTATCTCAGCCTGTTATTTTATTATTGTCTATACTTCGCGCGCCTGCGTGATGCTTTGGTTAGTTCGGGTGACGGTGTGTTCGCGCTTGGCCTGCGTAAGTAGATTTTGGATTGATGTGATTTCTCTTTCCTTCTGCGCGATACCCTCGCGCAATCGCAGATTTTCGTTTTATTATTACCCTATTAGTCTGATCTTATCCTCTAGCGCATCTATCTTGAGATCCGATTGTGCTCTCAGATTCTAGCTAGTTTTATACCTATCCGTCAAACGTTCATATTCAACTCCTAGTCTTTGTTGCTCCTGGGCGCTTTTATTTCCGGCTGCTATGTATTGCTGTGTAGCTTCGTCCAGGGCGCTTTTCCACTCTGCCTCCCTCTCAATTAGGAGCGCTTGTAATTATTGTTCTCTGCGTTATGCTTCCTTTGCCTATGCTTTAGCTATAAATAGCTTTTGCTCTGAAATAGGCTATTTTGCCTATATCTCTTCTATAAGTAGCCGTTGGGTATCATTGCGCTATTAGAGATCGTCTATTTGCTTCTATAGAGCGGTTTTTTATTATTCTGTTGTTTTGGCATCATCTAGTAGTTACGTCTGTTGTTCTTTCAGTTTTTTTAATCTGAATTAAAGTTTAGTGTAGGTTTCGCTCGCTAGACGCTAGTTTTATTTTTGCGTTTGGTCGTCAACTAGTTCGGTGCGTTATCTGGTTAAATCAAGTAGTTTGTCGATGGCGTCTTGGTACTCTAGCTGAGTGAGGGGCCTCTGGAGATAAACTCGTATTTCCTGAATTTGTTCTGTTAAGCGGAATGATTCCTGTGTAGTTGGAAACTGCGTGATAATTGCATTGAATAAATCTTCTACTAGCTACTGGTGCTGAGGTGACATGACCGGGTATTCTACTGGCGGAGGGGGTTCTTTTCGTTCATATTCTTCCATTACACGGACTAGTTGTTGCTGCTGAAGTTGGTAGCGCTCGTTCAGTTCGGTAAATTACTGCACGGTGTTATCTAGCTGTTGCTTGGTTGATGCAAGTTCGCCGCTCAAACCCTGAAAGGTCTAGACGGCTAAAGTCTATTCCTGTTAGATTCTTTGTTATGAGGCTTCGAGCTAATTCTGCACGTCCTGTTTGGCAACGCTTTGTTCCTTGTATACCTTCGCGATCTATTGTCTCCATTTGAGAACATATTTCTGGTATTCTGTATAGAGCGCAGTGATCTGCGTTTGTGGCGAATCTCTGTTGCGTGAGGCGTTAATGTCTTGCATGTATTTCAGATATTCGTCAACCGGCTCCATTGTATTTGTTTGCTAGACCTGAACGAACGCCGAAAGCTCATTAAGAATATCGGTGATTACAAAGGTGACACCTTTGTATATTTCTGCTAGCACGATTTCTGTCTATTCGTCACCTTGTTCGCGCCTATTCAGTATGAAAAGACGGAGATATTCATCGTCGCGGAGCATTTAGAGACGGTAGTTATTCCAGCGAATAAGTAACTGGGCTATTGTTTTGCGGTAGTAATCAGTTTCTCTCATACGTGTGTAGTATCTCATGAATCCACCATTTGTAAATATATCCAGGGTATGCAGGGTCTGGTCGTACCAGGTTTCGTGCACCTTTACGATCCCCGGATCGAGTGTGTCATAGGTTGAAACTAGTTCTGTGAATTATGAAATGTTTTTTAGTTTGTACTACTGAAAGAGTTCGAGATCTAATATAAAATACGGATTGTCGAATATTGTTTCACTCATTATACAAAGAAAAAAAGTAAAGAATTATTGTTATAAAAGAGCATTCACATAACTGGTAACTAGTCTGTTTTGTCAGGTGCTAGATTTCTAAGTTGATTTCTGGCTTCGAACTAGAGCTGTGCCATGGGAAGGCTAGATGCTATCTCTCTTGCTGCAAACTAGGTGAGCGCTTGGTGGTCGTAATTAACTTGGTTGCCGCTGACATTTTGACCTTGTTGGTACAGGCAGAGCGTGGAGATCTGAGTGGTGAGGTACTCCTCGCATGCATTGTAATAGGCATATGCTGCAGATAGACGTGGTAGTTGTTGTCGCGGCACGGCGTCCTGTGGTTGATCTTAATTGAGCATCCGTGCGGCGTCTCCCATGATATCAAGTTGTGCGCGCAGCTCGTCGGCGAGGTGAAGTTATCGATCTTGTGTGTTCATGTTGATAATTTTAGAATGCCATGCAAATAGTTGCTGCGCAAAGTCGGTGGCTATGCGGACGTGTTGTTGTCTGCGTCTTGACTGTTCGGTGACCTGTGCCTCTGCTTCTTGCATGTTTTTGATTATTTCCTGTGCCTGGGTTCGTTCGTTGTAGGCTCTGGTCTGCTCTTGGCCCAACAGCATTTCCAGTTGTTGTATCTGCTGTTCTGATGCGTGTAGTTTTGCAACTTGTTCGGGCGTTTGTTAATTTCTGCGAAGGTCTGCTATTTCAGACTGAAGCGATTTGTATTCGCTAGTCATCTGATCAAGAGCCTGGGTTTACCGATCTAGTTATTTTTTAATTTCCGCAGAGTTGTATTACTTGATGTCGTTGAGTTCTTTGTCTGTGATTGTGATCTTTGTTGCTGTGCCGGTTTACCCTTCACGGAAAGCGTTGTAGACAGTCTGGATATCACTTAATTGGACGAGAAGTATGTTTTTGTGCATTAGCTATGTATTCTCGATTGGTTTTTGCCAGAGCTTGATGCGGATGAACTAATCTGTGAATGTGCTGATGAAAATCTGAAATGTTCGCTGACTGAATACATCGAGTGAGAATGTTGATATATTCTACGCACTTGAATTTAGCTTGTTTGCAATGTAGGCGTAGTAACACCTTTTTTGCGCGCTTACGAAATAATCCAGGTCATCAAGGGAGATCGAAAAGTATTGATCCATTCCTTATTTCCCAAGGAGGTTTTGGAGCTCGGCTTCGGCCACGTCCTGTATTGAAGTCGTTGGTGATTTTGACTGGTCGTTAAGAATTCGAGCAACCTCTCCGTTTTCCTTTTTGACGATAATATCACGAACTTGCTTGATTTCTTTCTCGACCGCCTTATCAAGCGTGGCGAGCTCTTCGGGAAACATTTCTTGTTCAATGTATTTTTTATTTTACATGGCAAAAATTGCCGCATCAAAGTAGAGTCGCTAATCCTGCACGAGTTGCTGTATGCGAACGTAGAGATCTTGTTCTTCGGGATTGTTTCCTGTAATTACTGCTCCGCGGATGGTTCTGTACTAGACTATTAATTCTGTGAAGAACATATCCATTTCCTATTGTATAGGGGTTTCTTCGTCTTCTCCGATTTACATGTTTTACGGATTTAGAGTTTTATTTCCAAGCAGACTGTAGAGTGGCACTGCCGTAGATAATGAGAATTGTTGGTAGGCTGCTATCTCTAGTATTCTGGAGCTTGGTCGGTTTAGCACAGGTACTGCTAGCAGTAGTACATTTTCTGGTCCGGCGAAATAGCCTGCTTCTGAAGGTTCGTCAATTGTACCTGGTACAATTGAGCCTATTGGGTATATTTTTGTGCGAAAGTAACTTGCAGCCCAGCGATAGACTCCGAGTGACGGATACGTTATATCGTTAATGGGATAATAATACCCCTTTGAGGTCTTTCTTGTTAATGACTGAAACATGTCGACGATATCATCAAGGATTTACTAGTTGGGAATAATGTAACAGGCGGTAGATATTACCCGCTTGTTATTTTCATCGACTTGAAAAGCGCTATACCTGCGTAGCTATTCTATTTAGTTTTCTACGTATCGATGGACAATGTATCCTTTTTAATGATTGCCTTCAAGAATAGCAAGCGCTTTAGCATAGACTCCTCTGTTCGCCGTAAGATATTCTTCGGATGCGTAACTTTTAGCGCTTTAAATTATTATTTCCTAGTAGGGATCCGGTTTATCTAAGGTAGTGTGAAGTCCAGCCTTTATAGAATAAGCCCCGTTTAATTTTTGCGCTTGTAGTGTTTATCCGATGATAATTCCGGTAAACCAGCTGATGGAGGCGTCGGTGCAAAGAAATGTTGACTGAAAGAGGTCAATCCTGGCAAGGGGTCCATGACCCGTGTCGAATTGGGAGGTTATCTTTCGGACCACATACAAGGAAAATGAGTGATAAATGATCCCCTGGATGTGAGATACTATAGGAGAGGGATCGCAGATATCGTTACGCAAAAATATCTATTCGGCAACATCGTTATTACGCGTGGCTGTAGTTCCTCCGATGTAGGAGACAGCCATTATTTATTAGGCGAGTAGGTCTCCTTATTGTATATAATATTTTTGTTAAACGTAGACTTCTCTCATATACTCGACGATCGCCGCTCCTCCTTGATACGCATTGGGCATATTTTGAAATCCGATTGCTTCGTACATAATGAACGAGAGTCTATATTTAAATTGCTTGCCGCTATCTCGCCAGACAAAGCGAATAAGTAGCATTAGCGTGAGACAAATCGATAGTAATCCAAATGTCATCGCATCTCCTACGGGTGGTTCTTTTACCCTATATTCCATATAGCCGATAGCTAGGTATGACCGTGAAAAATAATGATGCCAGTATCCTCCTAAGAAATTGGATATTCCGACGAGCATAGTTTGTGTATTTTGGCTGGCTGCTAGAATAGATTCCGCTACGGTTTGGTTGGTTCCATTGCTGGCGTTTAAATTACGGAGTATTTGTTAGAATAATGCGGTTATTTCGTTGCGATGCTCTGCTGGAATATGGATAGCGAGACGGGCTGATTGGTCGTTAATCTCTTAAAAGCTATCGGCTACGCTGAAGGCGGGTATTTCTTTTTTCTGAATCACTTATTTGTGATCCCATTACCACACGATATTTTATGCGATGATAGTTCTTATGCACTAGATTTTTTCTTGATTATGACTAGTAGTGGTTACGTTACTAATTTCGTATATTTGCGATTCTTGTGTGAGTACGAGCGCCTGTCGGAGAAGTGCACCATCTTGTTTATCGTTGGATAGGTCATTCATAAGACTCTGGACTTGTGTTGAAAACTGCGTGAATTGCGAGTATTGGGTCTGATTTAGGACGTTGTTGATTGCTGCAAGCGCCAGTTCGTTATCTCGTTTGTATAACTCGATGAGCTCTTCCTTAGACCCCTGAGACCATACGCTTACTTACTCCGATAAATGTTCGAACGATCTATTAGCAATATACTAAATACCCGCATTAAGAGCGTTGGTCTTTTCTAGTTATTCCAGTATAGCTGTTAGTGTAGTTCGTAGAGATGTCATGATCTCTTCGTCTTTCGCGGTCTGCGTCTATTTCTCGTAATACGTAAAGAGCAGCAGTGTTACGAGTTCAGCATGACTGCTGAGCGTATTGATTGGCTGTATTTGACTCATATTATTTACTTCTGGATTATAATTTAAAAATATTTTTTGCGCGCAGGTAGTGTCAATAAGATGAAATTTGGAGCGATTGCAAAATAGCCGACACCGCAGGGGATGTTGTGTTTCTATCGTATTGTTCGAAACGACGAGCAGGCGATTAGGTGGCATAACATCTTTACTCCGTGGCTCGAAGAGGCAGAAGTCAGAGAGCTTATCAAGGACTATGACTACAAAGAAATAGAACAGGTAGCCAGGGAACGGTACTCTGATGAATTTTCGCGGCTTAGCGCTCTGGCTGTATTCGGGAAGGAAGCGCTATGACCACGTTTAATATTGATTAATAGATTTTATCTGGGGTATTAAAGTCGGGTCCATGTATTCTATATTATAATAATTTTTAAAAAAATAAAGTTTATGTATTCTGAGGCTTCGACCAATATTCCGGAAGCTCTGCGCTATCGCGTAAGCAAGCCTTAGGGCTTCCCTTCTAATGTAAAAGAAGTCATCTTTTACCCTGTGACTTCGAGTCCTTCGTTTTTACCCGGAGAGACTATTCGCTATGAAATTAGGTCAAACGGATTTCTCGATCCGTATACCCTGCGAATCAATTTTGATGTGGAAGTAACGGACCTAGACCCTGACGAGGTTCGTAGAGTCGATTAGAGTGCACATTCTTTTTTCAACGAGCTGATTATTTCCACGAGGGGAGTAATCATAGAGAGAATGCAGGAGTATGACGTGTTGGCATCTATATTGCATGATATGAATTACAACTCTAGTGATAGAAGAGTTAAAGCTCATGAAGGACATGGCGTATCCGATCTTAGTTGTGGATAGCATGTGAACTCGTTTGGGGATAGATCAAGACTAGCTACTACGTCTTACTAATCAAATGGCAAGCCTCTGAACTACATGCCTCTTAATATACCTGACAACTTTAGTCATAATACACCGATTGGACAGCAGTATTTAACAACGGCTTCTACTGAAGGATTGACGCGAAACTACTACAACGATTCGTATACTGCTGCGACAAAGGTTGAAATGTGGAAGCCAAACAAGGGTACAACTCTTGCTGGATCAGATGCATATAATAGAGGAGTTGAATTTGATATTATGCCTATGGTATTTAGTTAGGCTGTTACGGGAGGTTCTTAAACTACCTCAACGATCTGTAGAGATGGCACCAGTCCTCTTTAGCATCCTTACTGGGGAAACAGTAATACAGCTTTCACTACTACTTCTTGGCCTGTTAATCTAAAGTATAACGACTTCTTGTTGGGAATCGATCGCAAGATTAGTAGTCCTGCAAATCCGATGTTAAACATTAGCAATACATCTTCCGGATTTCCGAAAAATGTTGATACGACGACCGCGCTATTTTATGTAAATTCGGGTAGTACTGCAGCATTAGCTACTGGAAGTATGGATCCTTGGTTTATAACAGGAGCCTGTCCTTTAACAGGTCTTGACGCTACGCGTGATTTTTCTAAAGTATGGAATTATACTACGGGTGATAGCGGAACTCTTTCTAATTATATGGCCTATAAACAGGAGGTCTCTAGATTTAACAATACGGTGTAGTCTTTTATCTAGAATGGCTTTACACAGTTTTCATAATTTACAAAGAGATTTAATGCTGATAGTACCTATGTAATCGAGCCTGCTGAAGATAATACTCTCTCAACTAGTTTGTCTGCGCGCTTGACGCGATCACAGCGATATCAGACGAATGGCACCTCCGTCACTGATTATTACATCTATGATGGTTATAAACAGCCATTCAATCCGCTGTTTGCTATCGGTACAGACGAACCTTATTTTGCTGGCGTAAACTGTGATGTAAGACGCAATCTTAAAGGCCAAGTGATTGTAGATTAAGGAAGGAGTTTCCTTTCCTTCTCAGTACCTCTGCTCTCTTCGATTTTCGGCATCTTAATGCCGCCTGAATTATTCAAATATTTACCGCTAGCTATTTTTGAAGACTTGGTTATAGAGCTTCGAGTTAACCAGTATGCTTTGTATTCCTCGGGTTACAAGGCTACTCCTGTGACTAATTGGTAGTAGTGCGAGTTTTTCGATAATAGAAATGTTAGCAACTAAACTGGCTATTAGACGACACAAAATACAAGGAACTTTAAAATTACTAGATGCGAGATCTATGCTGATCTCTTATCGTTTGCTCCTAATGTGGAAAAGCTTGTTATTGACTAGTGGAACTCAGACACTGGTATCCTCATTTAGACTAATATGTGGGCTTTGGGGCCCTAATATACCTATCCGACCGGGGCTTCTGTTGCTGGCACTCAGTAGATTAACCTTTCTTTCAATTCTCTCAAGCATATGATATGGAGGTTTATTCCGACAGACTTTGAAAAATGGTCTTTTTGTCGCAAGTAGTTTGCTGTTACGCATAATCTAACCAAGTTTCAGCTAGTATTAGGAAATGATTTCCTGCCATAGGATGGTGTTCGCGGTTAAGCTTCGACACCATTTGGCCAAGTAGGAGTGAGGAACTCATCGAATAAAGAATTCTTTACCCATATGCTTAAGGCTTTTAACCGATAGCATGACATGAAGGGTAATATTTCGATCAACCCTTTCAACTTTGCGATTAATGATCGACCTTACAACCCTGCTGAAACTGGCTCTTATATGTCGTGCTATCCAATAAATGATTCCAGCTTTTCATTCAGCGCTGCGTTGACGGGTATCCCTTCTACCTAGACTGACAGTTTTGCTCATTTATCGCAGTACGGTGTAATGGTAACTAATGGACATACCGCTTTGTAGCTTCCCGCATTTCATGAGTAGCGATGCGTCGGTAAGTGTACATACGGATTTGATACGGAGACGCTGTCATCAGATTGGAACGTGCTTTCTGGACTCAATACCTACGACTTCAAGCCCTTCAACATCGTTTTCGAAACAGACTAGTAGGCCACACAGATCTTTTCACGGGATTCCAGGCTATACATGTTCTTCATGTATGATGCAGTAGTCTAACTCAAGTCGGGGATGGCACCTGTAGTAGTTGGTCGGTCTTGATTGCTTTATCTTCACACCCATTCTCAATCTTCCCGTGTATTCTACGCATTTCCAATGCCTGTATGTCCCGTATCTTATTTAACTAAACATCTTAATACCCATCGATATTCTTGATATATACCGGATTTTGTTTACGCTGGTAAGCGTAATAAGTTTAGAAAAAAAATTCTTCGGGAAAATTGTGATGCCGTATCGTAGGAGAAGGAAGACTAAGCGCAGGGTTCGTAGGGTGCGCAGAAGGAAAAGCTCTACAGCGGGAATTCACAAAGCAGCTTTAATGATTCTGCGGCGGGGTCTTGGAAAACGGAGAAGAGTTAGGCATCGGATGTATTGATTCTGATTTTCTTTGTATCCGACTTTATATTTCACGTATCAATTTGCAAATCTGCTTGTTTACTTTTTTTGCGCTATCCGGTGTCGCCGCCGCCCGCCGCAGGAGGGACCGGGGCGCTCGCGCCCCGGCCCCGCCTGCTGCGGGCCCTTCTGCATCCCCCTCCTCCAACTTTCCCGCCAAAAAT